>OGYU01002960.1_pt1 | contig 10530 bp, 10 predicted proteins | sample 1576581 | NCBI WGS metagenome assembly OGYU01 (sample SAMEA3541547, study PRJEB24748) | human gut metagenome | biome: human gut; feature: human-associated habitat; material: faeces | place: China | collected 2012 | reverse complement strand
AAGCTTCTTTACAACCATGGTAACATCAGCCTTTTTCTCTATATGATACTGAAGATCTTTAGGAATGCATTTTAAAGTAACAAGTTCGTTAATATCGAATTATGTGCAAATCAGTCAAATAAATACCCAGCCACTTTTGAGTAAATACATAAAGACAAATAATCGAATTGTCGGTGTGTTGTCGAATATCTCGAAAATGGCTAGTGTATCCACAGAATTGGAAGAAAATCTTCGAGGTTTGGCTAAATATTGTAGAAGTATAAATAATTTTAACGCTGATATGGCCGGTATGTATTTGGATGCAGCGGCAGACTATATAAATGCCTGTTTGTCTGAAGTTAGAACTATAAAAACGAAAGAAATATCGGGTGGAAGCAGCTATAAGGTTCTTTCTCCTTTGCCTAGCATGATTGTTTTTCCTGAATATATTGTGAAATTTACCTATTTATCTTCTTCTTGCTTATCTGCTGCTAGTTTGTACAACCGAGATATGGAGCTACTTTCGTCTGTTTCGTTTATAGGGAGATTAAATGAAGTGGCTTTCTTCGATAAAAACGGTATAAAGACATCCAATATGAAGTTCAGTTATTATGAGAAGTCTGATTTTCCGACCTGGAAGGAGGCGGGGAAAGACCTTTGGGGATATCCTCTTGCGAAAAGTGAAGAGGGGGAATACGACGAGTGTGGTATGTATGCTGTTTTAAAGTCTCTGAAAGATGTTGTATTATCTGATGGTGGAAAGATAGAGATTGGATATGAGAATAACAATGCGAGAAATATTATGGTTGGAGGAATTCGTTTGAAGTCATTGGTTTTTAGTGATAAGTTGAATGAACGAAGCGATACTATTTCTTATGGTTATCCTCAAACAGGCGTGAGTGTGTATAAGTCTTTTTCTAATGTCGTCAGAGTTTCTTATCCAGAATGTATGGATAAGATTGAGTATGGCAGAATACACTTGGAAGGACATGTTCATTCCCGCAGAAGCTCCAGACCACCTGACCTGCTCGGACAAGACCAACCCGAACGAAGCCCGGATTGTAGCCACTCTGTTAGGCCATATTTACCGTCTGACGGAATCCCGTTTCGACCCGAACCGGACGGTAGGTGTCATCGTGCCCTACCGCAACCAGATTGCCATGATACGAAAAGAGATTGCGCGCCTCCAGCTGCCTGCTTTGCAGGACATCTCCATCGACACGGTGGAACGCTACCAGGGCAGCCAGCGCGACATTATCATCTATTCGTTTACCATACAGAATTTCAGCCAGCTCAACTTCCTTACGGCCAATACGTTTCAGGAGGGCAATTTCCTGATTGACCGCAAGCTGAATGTGGCACTGACTCGCGCCCGCAAGCAACTGCTGCTGACGGGTAACCCGCACATCCTCGGGGCCAACATCACCTTCTACAAGCTGATGGAGTACATCCGCCTGCACAACGGATACCTGGAAACGGATGCCCTCTCGTTCTGCCGGGGAGATTTCACCCTGCCTTCGTACCGGAAGAACTGGGAAGTGGCAGACGATACCTATTCCCTGCCAGCGCATTTCAAGCAGATATTCTCGGAATTGATAGCTCCACCGGCACAGCTGGAAGAAAACGAAACTTACTACCGTGAAGCCACTGCCTACGGCCGGAGTGACTTCCGCACCCTGCCCGAAGAGATGTCCCCATCTGACTTCTGCCAGGCCTACAACTATTTTTATATGCGGAAACAATATGCCGCTGCCCAGGCCCTCTTTACCGGAAGCGGCAACTGGCAGCACGACCTCATCCGTAAGGTATCAGGACGCGTGGTGTTCTGCGATCTCTCGTGTGAAGCCGGAGCTTCGGGACTGGCTTTTGCCGATGTATGCCGTTCCCTTCCCCATCTAGACCTGACCTATACGGGCATCTATCCCATGCAGGAAATGGGAGAAACGGCCGAAGCATTTTTCCGTTCACCAGCCTACAAGCACATTCAGGCAAGCTGGTATCCCCGTCTGAGTACCGTGCCTGCTGCCTTCTGGCAAGCCCATGCAGTACTGACCGAACTGGTGATTTTCAACCTCTCCAGTCTGTTCGACCGCATCGCTCCGCGAGAGGCACGCGACCTGGCTCTACAAATCAACCAATTGGTGCATGCCCGTCCCCTGAACCATTACGTACTGGTGTACCGTGACGATGCGGGGCCTTGCATGCACAACCATTCCTACACGGCATTTTGCAACCACCTGTCAGCAGAGCTGAAACCGCTCCAGCCGCAGCAGATGCCTCTTTTCGGAAAAATCCATTGTGAACCCACCGAAGGAGTTCCTCTTTCACAGGAATTCCTTTATGAAATACGTACCAACTGATGAATAAGAAACCTATACAGCGTACCCTCATCGTAGGGGCTACTTCCGGCATCGGAAAAGAAACGGCCTTGCAACTGCTCCAGAAGGGATGGATACTCGGACTGGCAGGCCGGCGTGAAGAGAATTTGAAAGAACTGCAGCAACTGGCTCCGGAGCATATCCACATCCGTGCCATTGACATCTGTCAGGAGGATGCGACTGACCGCCTGCAGGAACTTATTGAAGAAATGGGAGGCATGGACCTCTACCTGCACTGCTCGGGCATCGCCCACCAGAACTACCAGCTGACCCCGGAAATCGAGCTCCGCACACTGGAGACCAACGGCACCGGATTTGTACGCATGGTAACAGCCGCCTTCCGCTACTTTGCCCAACAGAAAAGAGGACACCTGGCAGTCATCAGTTCCATTGCGGGAACCAAAGGGCTGGGAGCTGCTCCGGCCTATTCTGCCACCAAACGTTTCCAGAACACTTACATCGATGCGCTGGAACAACTGGCTCACATCCAGAAACTTCCCATCCGTTTCACAGACATCCGTCCGGGATTCGTAGCCACCGGGCTCCTGAACGACGGCAAACACTATCCCATGCTGATGCATACGGAGAAAGTGGCCCGCCACATCGTACGTGCCCTGGAGAAAAAGAAACGCATTGTCGTGATTGACTGGCGCTATCGCATACTGGTGGCTCTCTGGCGACTGATACCCCCTTTCCTCTGGAAGCGACTGCCTGTCAGGAATTAGCCACCACCCGTCCTTCTTTCACCACAATCCGTTGCAAACGGCGGTACACATAGATAAATGCCGGAATCAGGAAGAGGTTGGCAAACAGCCAGGCTGTCGGGTCGCCGAAGCATACGCCCCAGAATCCCCACAACGGAACCGCAATCAGACTGACCAGCACACGGGCCACCATTTCCGACACACCGGAGAACATAGCCAGCCGTGTGTAGCCCGCTCCCTGAATGGTATAGCGCAAGATACTGAGCATACCCAGCAAGAAGAAGAAAGAAGTGTTGATGTGCAGGAACAAAGCCGTATCGTCGATAATCTCGGTCTCATCCGGTGTCGTAGAAACTAAGGTTGTCGAAGCTCCTGCTACTACTGAAAATTTAGGCACCACTCAAAGCACTACAAATGTCTCAGAACAAGCCACAACTTCTGCTGCAAGCTCTGAAGTTGTCAGTGAAACTGCCTCAACAACTGCAAACGAAAGCCAAACTCCTACAGAATCAGTTGCAGGCCAAACACGTGAAGCCGTAACTACAGACCGAGCTGCCAGCGAGACAGCTTCAGTACCTAATGAAACAAACGTCACTGGTGGTCAATACTATAGAGACGAATATGGCTACTGGCATTACAAAGATGCTAGCGGTAAAAACCTGACTGGACCACAAACTATTGATGGCGTTAAGGTCTACTTCACTCCAGGCGGTGTTCAGGTTAAAGGGAACTTTGGCTGGGACGGTCACTATTATGACAAAGATTCTGGTGCTCTTGTTACTAATAAATTCGTTGAAGAATATGGCAGAACCTATTACGTTGATGAAAATGGTAACAAGGCAATTGGTTCCAAAGAAATTAATGGAGCATGGAATTATTTTGATAAACACGGGGAACTAATTACAAATAATTTTGCTCCTGATGGCCGTTATTATGACAAATATGGTGAGCAAGTGGATTTCGGAAGAAACCGCTATTTCGAATTAAACGGGGAATGGTACTATGCTGGAAATGATGGTGCTATTTTAAAGGGACCACAAACCATCGATGGCGTTAAGGTCTACTTCCATCAGAATGGTATTCAGGCTAAAGGGTATTTTGTTAAAGATGAGGAAGATAATAAATCTCGATACTACGATAAGGATACTGGTGCTCTTGCCACCAATCAATATGTTATTGCTTACAACCCGAGCAACCATCAAAATGAACGTTATTATGTTAACGACGAAGGAATTCGGTTAACTGGTCCTCAAACAATTGACGGTAAACATGCTTATCTTGCAGGTATGGAAAAAGTGGAAACTGTAGAAGACATTAAAGAAGCTTGTGTAAAAATCAATAAACTCGGTGCGAAAAATGTCATTATAAAATCTGGTAGTCGTGTAGATGGCGATTATATGGTAGATGTTTTATTTGATGGTAAAGAATTTACTATCCAGAAAAAAGCTAAGATGAAAAATATCTATAATAGTGGTGCTGGTTGCACTTTCTCCGCAGCAATAACAGCAGGACTTGCTAAAGGTTTAGATATCCATCAAGCTTTTGAAAATGCTCAAAATTTCATTGATAAAGCTGTAGCAAACTCATTTAAATTGAATGAATTTACAGGAGCATTAGCTCATTGGCAAACAAGATAAATAAGTAAAATAAAAAGTATCTTTTTCTGACTTATATTTCAGCTAGAAAAAGATACTTTTTTTATTTATATTTAATTGAAATTAGCGCGCAATAAAGCTATTTCTTGAGCATATCCATCATGGTCATTTGGTGTTTCTAAAATAAATGGCAAATGTTTCAATTGTGGGTGGTTTATAATTTTTATGATAGTGTCAAGACCTATTTTACCTTGACCAATTTTTTCATGGCGGTCTTTATGAGTGTTTAAGTCATTTTTACTGTCATTTAAATGTATAGCTTTTAATTTATCAAGACCGATTATTTTATCAAAATCAGCTAGGACATTATTTAAATTATTTACAATATCATAACCGCCGTCCCAAATATGACAAGTATCAAGGCATACACCTATTTTATCTTGTAAATTGATACGCTCAATAATTGCTTGAAGTTCAGCAAAAGTTTTGCCAACTTCAGTGCCTTTTCCTGCCATAGTTTCTAATAAGACAGTAGTCTGCTGTTCAGGCCACATCACTTCATTTAAGCAATCACTGATAGCTTTGATGGCAAAATCTATGCCTTGCCCTAAATGATTTCCTGGGTGGAAATTATAATAATTATGAGGCAATTTTTCCATGCGAAGTAAATCATCAGCAATTGTTTGGCGAGCAAATTCGCGTACTTCTTCACGATTGGAACATGGATTTAATGTATAAGGTGCATGAGCTACTAATTTATGGAATTTATATTGTTTGGCTAAAGCTAAAAATTGTTGGACATCATTATCGTCTATATCTTTGGCTTTGCTACCACGAGGATTTCTAGTAAAAAAAGAAAATGTATTAGCATTTAAACTTAAAGCTTCTTTACCCATTTGCAAAAAACCTTTTGAAGAAGATAAATGGTTACCTATATATAAAATAAAAATCACTCCTATAATTTAAATTAATTAAAAATAAATATTAGTTAATATATATTATATCATAGCTAAAATGTTTTTTAAATTAACAGGATTTTTTTATTTATATAGTGAATTAATAAATTAGTAATTAAATAGAAAAAGAGGGATACAAATGGAAAAGGCAAAAACTTTATTAGAGATAGCGCGAATTATAAGCGGTAATGACGATGATGTATTAGCGGAAATAGAAGAGAGTATCGATAATATAGAAGCATATGCACAAGAGCATTTAGAAGAGTTTGAAGAGCGCAATATCAGTATAAAATATGATTCTGTAGAAGATTTGCAATGGCTAGTTACAGTGAATATTTTAGTCAGAAATAATTATGTAATGCAAATACAAGAAGATTGTAGTATTACTGATTTTGGTTGGAGCCTGAAGAGTTTGCGAACTTTTAAAGAATATAATCTAGCTTTGGATAGTAAGTTTGAAGAAGAAGATTATGAAATAGATAAATATGACTATAATGAAGATGATGAGTACGATTATTATAATGAAGAAATGGACTTTATTGATGATGAAAATATCATAAATTGGTGTAAATATCTTGATAGTAAATGGTTTGATGAAGATATTTGCATTGGTATGATAGATTTAAGTCCAGATATTTTCACTTTATTTTTAGCATCAGAAGAAAATCTTGAAGACTTAGAAGATTTGGCTGATAGTCTAGGAAAAGTAATATCTACAGTATATTAAAATGAATTTTAGGGCATAATAAAAGACACTAGATTATTTCTAGTGTCTTTATTTTTTAGTAGATTTAATTATTACTTCGTTCTGTTTGGCTTACTGCGATAGTTACAGCAGCATCACCTGTAATATTAAGACAAGTACGGATCATATCTAATACACGGTCAATACCAGCAACGAGTGCAAGACCTTCCATAGGAAGACCTACAGTCTGTAATACGAGTGCAAGCATGATAACACCAGCACCAGGAACACCAGCAGTACCTACAGAAGCAAGTGTACCAGTTAAGACGATCATAAGCATTTGACCTGCTGTTAAATCGATACCGTAAACATTAGCGATAAAGATAGCACAAACACCTTGATAAATAGCTGTTCCGTCCATATTGATAGTTGCACCTAAAGGAAGTACGAAGCTAGCAATGGATTTATTAGCACCAAGATTTTCTGTACAGTTTTTCATATTTACAGGAAGTGCAGCAGCGGAGCTACAAGTTGTGAAACCTAAGAGCATTGTTTCTGTCATACCTTTAAAGAATTTCAAAGGACTCATTTTGCCAAGTGTAGAAACGATGGAAGAGTATACAACAAGTGCATGAATGATACAACCGATATAAACAGTAACGATAACGGATAAAAGTGGTAATAAAACTTTGGGACCATTAGCAGCAACTACTGGTACTAAAAGAGCAAATACACCATAAGGTGCAAGGTTCATAATCATGGAGATTAATTTATAACTTACTTCTGCTAAAGAATCAAAGAATGTGAGAAGTGGCTGACCTTTTTTGCCTACAGCAGTGATACCAATACCAATAGCTAATGCAAACACAATGAGAGGAAGCATATCAGCTTTTGCCATAGTCATGATAGGATTAGATGGTATCATACCAACTAAAACGTCCATAAAACCAGGAGCTTCTTTAATATCAGGAGCTTTTTCAGCTACTAAATCCATACCTAAACCAGGTTGTAAAACAGAAGCTAAACCAAGGGCAATGATAAGAGCAACAGCAGTTGTTACTAAATATAACAAAATAACTTTGATACCAATGCGACCAAGTTTTTTTGTATCACCTAGACTAGCAACACCACAAACTAAAGATGCTAATACTACAGGTACAATAATCATTTTGATTAGATTGATGAACATTGTACCAAATGGCGCAAGATAAGCTTTGAGCCATGGTAAATTTTCTTCGCCAAGGATAAGACCAACAATTACGGATAAGATTAAAGAGATGAAAATTTTTACAGATAAGTTCATATCCAAAACTCCTTTATGTAAAATTTATTTTCTAAGAAATATGAATGATAAATAAAAAAGGCTCTTAGAAAAAATACTTGTATATTATATAAAATATTTTTTGGGTTTACAATATTTTTAGCTAATGAATAAAAAATACATTAAAGTACAAAATAAAAAGACAAGCCAAATGACTTGTCTTTTTAAAAGAGATTTTTTATTTTAAATTATCAATAGCAGATTGTTCAATAGCAAGACCGTTGCGATATCTAGTCATGAATGTTTCAAAACCTTCGATACCTTCTTTTGTTGGAGCAATAGTTTCGGCAACGCTATTTTTGAATACTTTAGTGCTTAAATATTCATCAAGAGATAAGTTTCCTTTATTATTCATATAATCAGCTAAGAGTGCAATACCCCATGCACCGCCTTCGCCTGCTGTTTCCATAACTGTTACAGGAGCGCCGATAGCATTAGCCATGATTGTTTGACCTACGCCTTTAGTTTTAAATAAGCCACCATGACCTAAAATTTGTTCGATAGTAACATTTTCTTCTTTTGTTAAAATATCTAAACCAGTTTTCATAGCGCCAAGAGCTGTAGAAAGATGTACGCGAATGAAGTTTGCTAAATTGAATTTGCTGTCGGATTTACGAACAAATAATGGACGACCTTCAGTAAAGCCTGTGATATGTTCACCAGAATGATAGCAATAAGCAAGTAAGCCACCGCAGTCAGCATCGCCTTCTAAAGCTTTATTATATAATGTGGAGAATAATTCGTTAGCATCTACTTTTACACCAAAGCTAGTGAGGCATTCATGGAAGAGGCTAATCCAGCTATTTAAATCTGTTGTACAGTTATTGGAATGAGCCATAGCTACTAAATCACCAGCAGGAGTAGTAACCATATCAAGTTCTTCATAAACTTTGGATAAATCACGTTCAAGAACAATCATAGCGAATACAGAAGTACCAGCAGATACATTACCTGTACGTTTTGTAACTGTATTTGTAGCTACCATACCAGTACCAGCATCACCTTCTGGTGGGCACATAGGAGTACCAGCTTGGAGTGTTCCTGTTGGGTCGAGAAGTTTTGCACCTTCAGCAGTTAAATAACCTGCATTTTCACCAGCAACTAAAACTTTTGGTAGAATTTCACGGATAGACCATGGATAATTTTTATCAGCGATATGTGCATCGAAATCAGCAAGCATTTTTTCATTGTAATCTTTAGTGTTGATATCGATTGGGAACATACCAGAAGCATCACCGATACCGAGTACTTTTTCACCAGATAATTTCCAATGAACAAAACCAGCCAATGTAGTGAAGAATTTGATTTTATCTACATGTTCTTCATTGTTTAAAATTGCTTGATAAAGATGAGCAATGCTAAATCTTTGAGGAACATTGTAATTGAATAATTTAATTAATTTCTGAGAAGCTTGACCTGTGATATTGTTTCTCCAAGTGCGGAATGGTACAAGTAAAGTATCTTTTTCGTCAAAAGCAAGATAACCATGCATCATTGCACTGAAACCAAGACCAGCTAATTTAGTGATAGTAACGCCATATTTTGCTTTTACTTCTTCAACTAAATTTTTGTAGCAACCTTGAAGACCAGCCCAGATTTCTTCTTCGCTATAAGTCCAAATGCCATCAATAAGGCTATTTTCCCAGTCATAAGCACCAACAGCAATTGGTTCATGGTCAGTATTAATTAATACTGCTTTAATACGAGTGGAACCGAATTCAATACCAAGAGTAGTTAAACCCTGTTCAATATTAGATTTAATCATTTCATTTGTTTGCATATTATAGAACCTCCGCACATATATTAATATTTATTAAGATTTTTGTAAAGTTGTATGATAAATATTAGATTTATCTATATTATATAGTATATTATAAATTATTTCAATTTTTTTAATAATTTATAACGACTTTCATAACAAAATCTATTATATATCAATATTCTAAGAAATAAAAGGGATTTTGTTGAATTTTAATAAATAATTTTTTTACTCAAAGAAGATTTTCACTATATGTACATGTTTATTTTATCTTATAAGTTGTATGATAATATATTATTTTGATAGTTTTAGAAGAAAATTAGTATTATAAATTATTATGATAAAATATTTGTAAAAAATAATAATTATTTGTTAGCTTTTGTGATGAAGTCACTGAACTATGATTGAAAATCATTTATAATAAAACCATCAAGTGAGATAACTTATAGAATTATTCAGTTTGGAGGCAAAAATAATGTTAGTACATGCAGATGCAAATGCTTTTAATAAATTATTAGAAAATAAAGGGACTTTTGTAGTAGATTTCTTCGCTACATGGTGTGGCCCTTGTAAAATGTTGGGTGCTGTACTTGAAAAAGTAGCTCCAGAATATGATTTTGATATTTTAAAAATAGATATTGATGAAAATGTAAAACTTGCTGAAGAATATGAAGTAATGGTAGTACCTACTTTATTATTCGTAAAAGATGGCGAAATTATTCATCGTGAATCTGGCTTCTTCTCTAAAGATAAATTTAGAGCTTTAATAGATGCTTATTTAAAATAAAAACCTCAAAATACCAAAACCCCTTTTTATAATCCTGTACAAGATAAAAGCTGTAGTTTTTAAACTACAGCTTTTGTTTTTTATTTATGTCGTAATTTTTGTAATTCAAGTCCTTCTTTTCCTGTTATTTCTTCAATGCTTAATTCTAAAATGCAAGTGCGTTTGATGTAGGTTTTTATTTCTTCTAGTCCTTCTGTAAAATAATCAGCAGAAAATTTACGGATAAATTCTTCTAGGATTATTTGTTTATCATTTTCAGTTGTGATTTCTTTAATAGTGCCAAAAACTATGACACTAGAATAAGCGGTAGTGAATTTTTCCGGAATGACAGTATCTTGATTTATAACACAAAAAGAAGCTTTATTA
>OGYU01002957.1_pt1 | contig 10537 bp, 10 predicted proteins | sample 1576581 | NCBI WGS metagenome assembly OGYU01 (sample SAMEA3541547, study PRJEB24748) | human gut metagenome | biome: human gut; feature: human-associated habitat; material: faeces | place: China | collected 2012 | reverse complement strand
CCATTTTAGGTGCCGCCTTTAGTTATTACGCATACAACCACAGACCTTGCAACTATCGTATGGCGTATGAAAGATTATCATCCGGATCAGATGGTATATCTGGCAGACAAACGTCAGGAGCTTCATTTTGTACAGGTATTCCGCTGTGCAAAGAAAACAGGTCTGGTAGATGACAACACAGAACTGAAATTTATCGGCTTTGGTACCATGAATGGCAAAGACGGCAAACCGTTTAAAACCCGTGAGGGTGGCGTTATGCGTCTGGAAAAACTGGTTGGGGACATCCAGAATGAGATGTATCAGAAAATTGCCGAGAACAACACCATGGAAAAAGAAGAAGCAGAAAAGACTGCAAAACAGGTTGCATTATCTGCTATCAAATACGGAGATCTGTCCAATCAGGCTTCCAAAGATTATATCTTTGATATTGACCGATTTATCTCCTTCGAGGGAAATACAGGTCCATATATCCTGTATACCATCGTGCGTATCAAATCTATTTTGAAAAAATACGCAGAGAGCGGAAAATCAGCAGCAGATTACACCATTCAGGCAGCACATTCTGCAAGCGAGAAGAACCTGATGCTGGAGCTGGCACGTTTTAATGAAGTAATGACAAATGCAGCAGAGGAACTTGCACCGCACAAGATCTGTGCATATATTTACGGACTGGCAAATGCGCTGAACCATTTCTATCATGAGACAAAAATTATGGTAGAAGAAGATGTGGCTGTACAGGCTGGTTATATCCGTCTGTTAGAGTTGACAAGAGACGTTCTTGAGACATGTATCGATGTTCTTGGATTTGATGCACCGGAGAAGATGTAAGATAACAATTTATAGGAAAAAACGATAGTTTTAAATGAAAAAAGTTTTACACAATGCTTTATAAAAAGATGTGTAAAACTTTTTTTATGCATATAATACAGAAACAACCGCACAGAATATAGAATTTCTTAAATGGGTAGATTTTTTTAGAAATTAGTATAGATGATTAAGAAACGGTGCCGCACAAGTATGTTGTATAAATTATACTCGTGTGGCACCGTTTGGCTTGAGTTATATACCATCAAATACAGGTTGAAAATATGAGACGCTGATAATAAAAGAGTATGACCAAACAAAAGACGATCAACAGAAGAAAGTTGATCGCCTTTTGTTTTTTATAAAATTGTGTAATGTGATTTCGAATTGTCTAATGTGAAATAATGAAACATTCACTAATAGCCTAGTTCTTCACCAACGAGAATCAGTTTAATACGTCCTTTGATAGCACTTCTTCTTGTAATAACAGTATGGCTGCAGATGCATCCTTCTGAAAAACAGTCATGGCAGCTTCCGGTCAGCGCACATGGTGTGTTGCGGTCCAGACGGATGGCATTTGGCGGAGAAGCGATATTTTTTACTCTGGATTCAGCTTCTTCCAATGTGGCAGCAACTTTATTCATGCCGGCAATGATGATTACATTTTCTGGTCCATAGATTAAAGCGGCTACACGGTTTCCTGTACCGTCAGTATTAACTAACTGACCGTCTAATGTGATAGCATTTGTACTCATGAAATAATAGTCACAGGACAGAGCCTTGTGGTAAATCTCTTTAATCTCCTCCGGGGAACAGGCTTTGGAACGATCCAGTAATGTGATATCGTCTCTTTTTTGCAGAGCGTCCATCAGACCACATTCGTTCATGGTCATGGAACCGCCGAAAGATACGCTGGAACCTGGTGTTACATAGGAAAGAGCTTTTTTTACGGCTTCTTCGCTTGTTTCGCAGTAACATCCTTCGTAGCCGCGGCGTTCAATGTTTTTCAGAATCGTTTCTGCGGCAACTTTATAATATTTCTGTTTTGGTGTCATAAAATAACCTCCTTGCTGAAATACTGTGTTAATCTACAGTGCAAAAAAGGAGAACACTGTAGAATTTTTACAGTATTACAATATGTATAAAAATATAGTGAACCAATCAGGAAAGAAAGTCAAGAGATGTGAGAATTGTTAGAAGAGCCAAACTTTTTGCGAAAAAGTCGGGGAATGAGAGTACTAGTGGTTTGACTTTTTTTGCATGGATGTAGTATATTAGACTACAGTTTAAATGATAAGGGGAAAACGAATGAGGAAAAATTTAAAGAAATTGTTCTCATATTATAAGCCATATATGGGAATTTTTATTGCAGATATGTTTTTTGCATTTGGCGCAGCGGCGGTATCGCTGGTGATTCCGTTAGTGGTGCGTTATATCACATCTGAGGTTGTTCATTGGGAAAGCAGTCAGGCGCTACACACGATTTTACGACTGGGCGTGATCATGCTGGTACTGATCGCTGTTCAGTGTTACTGCAACTATTTTATATCGAATTACGGACATGTTATGGGCGCAAAGATCGAGTACGACATGCGTGCAGAGATTTTTTCACACTATCAGAAACTGTCCTTCCGTTTCTACGATGATCAGAAAGTCGGTCAGTTAATGTCCCGTATTACATCGGATCTGTTTGATATTACGGAGCTATTGCATCACGGACCGGAAAATATCGTGATTTCGCTGATTCGCATTATCGGTGCTTTCATTATTATGGTAAATATCAGTCCACGGCTGACAGTGGCAGCATTTGCACTGGTGCCGTTTATGCTGGTGTACGCTTATGTGTTCAACAAAAAAATGAAGCGCGCCTTCCGTATGAACCGTGTGAAAATTGCAGATATTAACAGTCAGATTGAGGATAATCTGTCTGGAATCCGTGTGGTAAAATCCTTTGCCAATGAGGAAATTGAAAATAAAAAGTTCAAAAAGGGCAATGACGGATTTCTGGATGCAAAGAAAAACAGTTATCGGTATATGGGCGGTTACAATGCCGGCTTGACTGCGTTTACAACAGCAATTACCGTTGTTGTCATGTTGTCTGGCGGTGTGATGATTGCCCGTGGAAAAGGAAATATCACGGATCTGATCACATTTTTGCTGTATATTAATGTATTCACTGAGCCGATAAAAACGCTGATTGATTTTACGGAACAATTCCAGAATGGTTATTCCGGATTTGAGCGTTTTATGGAGATGATCTCTGTGGTACCTGATATCAAAGATGCGCCGGATGCGCAGCCGATGCAGGAAGTGAAAGGTGAGATCAGTTTTGAAAATGTGTCCTTTCATTATGCAGACAGTGATCAGATGGTGCTGAACCATGTAAATCTGGAAGTCCCGGCGGGAGAGTATGTGGCGTTGGTTGGAAGCTCCGGTGCAGGAAAAAGTACGCTGTGCAGTCTGATTCCGCGATTTTATGATGTGACAGGCGGTACGATCCGGGTGGATGGTCAGGATATCCGCAAGATCAAATTGTCGGATCTGCGCAACCATATCGGAATCGTGCAGCAGGACGTGTATTTATTTGCGGGGACGATTCTGGAAAATATTCGCTATGGAAAACCGGATGCCAGCAGGGAAGAGGTTATCAAAGCGGCAAAAGAAGCCAATGCCCATGAATTTATCATGAGTTTCCCGGATGGATATGATACGGATATCGGACAGCGAGGAGTGAAATTGTCCGGTGGTCAGAAACAGCGTCTGTCTATTGCCCGTGTGTTCCTGAAAAATCCGCCGATCCTGATTTTTGACGAAGCGACATCTGCATTGGATAATGAAAGTGAAAAAGTTGTGCAGGAATCATTGGAAATCCTTGCCAAAGGACGTACTACTTTCGTAATCGCACATCGTCTGTCTACCATCCGTAATGCAGAACGCATTCTGGTGCTGACGGAAAACGGCATTGAAGAGAGCGGTACTCATGAAGAACTTGTGGCAAAAGGCGGTATTTATCAGAAACTGTGCGAGATGGCAAATCTTGCACAATAAAGTCTGGAAAGGAAAAAATTATTATATATGAGCAGACTTGAAGTAAAAAAAGTACAACTGTCCGATAAGACATGGATGGACGCCTATCTGGATGAAAAACAGGACAAAGGCTGTGACATGTGTTTTGCAAACATCTATCTCTGGGGCAGAAAATATAAAACCGGTTACGCGATGGTCAACGATTGTCTGATTTTTGCGGATCTGACGGATTTTAACAGCGTATCCATGCCGCTTGGCGAACCGGAAAAAGTAAAACAGGCGATTCTGACGCTGGAGGAGTATTTTGCAGAGGATGGCAAACCTTTTGCGCTGCATCTGACGACACCAAAGAATGTGGAGCAGTTAGAAGAATGGTTTCCGGGAAAATATCAGGTGGAGTATGAGCGCGACCTGGCGGATTATGTATATGAGAGGGAAAAACTTGTGGCATTATCCGGCAAGAAATATCACGGCAAAAAGAACCATGTGAATAAATTTAAAAATCTGTATCCGAACTGGGTGTATGAGCCGATCACTGATGAAAATGTGGAAGACTGTTTTCAGATGGGACTGGAATGGCGCAGAATCAACGACTGTGAAGAGGATGAGGAAAAACTGGACGAACTGTGTGTGACGTTCAATGCGTTGCGTCTGATGAAAGAACTTCATCTGACCGGTGGTTTGCTGCGGTTGGAGCCGGATGGCGATGTGGTAGCTTTTGCCATTGGCGAAGAATTAAATAAAGATATGTATGTGGTGCATATCGAAAAGGCTTTTGCGGATGTGCCGGGGGCTTATCCGATGATCAACCAGCAGTTCGCAGAGCATGCGGCAGAGGGGTATCAGTATGTCAACCGTGAGGATGACAGCGGTGTAGAAGGTCTGCGCCGGGCAAAAGAGTCCTATCACCCTGCGTTTATGGGATTGAAGGGATATGTGACACACCTTGACAATTCCTGATTTCAGACTTAAAATAATCTGTCAAAGGGTGGAAATTTAAAAGCTAAGAAAGGATGATATAAAATGACAAAGATAGACATTATTTCCGGATTCCTTGGAGCCGGAAAAACAACTTTTATTAAAAAAATGCTGGAAGAAGTTTTCTCCGGTGAGAAAGTAGTTCTGGTTGAGAATGAGTACGGTGAAGTTGGTATCGACGGCGGATTCTTAAAGGATTCCGGTATCGAGATCAAAGAGCTGAATTCCGGCTGTATCTGCTGCTCTCTGGTTGGTGATTTCAACCGCAGCTTAAATGAAGTAATCGAGACTTATCATCCGGATCGTATCCTTATCGAGCCGTCCGGAGTTGGCAAACTTTCTGATGTTATGTCTTCTGTAAAAGACATGGAGAAAAATCATGATGTAAAATTAAATGCACTGGTAACGGTTGCAAATGCAATGAAAGCAACCAAACAGATGAAAGCATTCGGTGAGTTCTTCAACAACCAGATTGAAAATGCAACAACTGTTGTTTTAAGCAGAACTCAGAATATGAAAGAGGAAAAACTGGAGCTTTGCGTAAAAGAGATTCAGAAATTAAATCCGAAGGCTGCTATTATTACAACACCTTGGGATTCTATTTCCGGAGAGCAGATCCTGAAAGTAATCGAGCAGCAGGATTCTTTGATGCAGGAAATGATGAAAGAGTACGAAGAGCATCATCATGATCACGAGCATGAACATCATCACGACCATGACCACGATCATGAGCATCATCATGACCACGATCACGAACATGAGCATCACCACGATCACGATCACGAGCATGAACATCATCACGACCATAACCACGATCACGAGCATGAGCATCATCATGACCATGATCACGACCACGGCGAAGGATGCACCTGTGGATGCCATGACCACGATCATCACCATCACGACCATGATGCAGATGAAGTATTTATCAGCTGGGGCAAAGAGACTCCTCATAAATATACAAAAGAGAAGATCGAGTCTATCCTGAAAACATTCTGCGATACTGAGGACTACGGCACAATTTTACGTGCAAAAGGAATGGTTCCGGCAGAAGACGGCACATGGATCTATTTCGATATGGTTCCGGGCGAGTATGAGCTGCGTGACGGTGAGCCGGATTATACCGGACGTCTCTGTGTCATCGGTACAGATATCGACGAGCATAAATTAGAAGAACTGTTTGAACTGAACTAAAATATTATAGAAAAGAGAGAAACGAAAAATTATGGATATACCAGTATATTTATTTACCGGTTTTATGGACAGCGGAAAAACTTCCCTGATCACTCAGACACTTCAGGAGAATGATTTTGGCATCGGCTCCCGCAGTCTGATCATTGCCTGCGAAGACGGCGATGAAGAATACGATGAAGAAGCACTGGCAAAAGACAAAATTACGGTTGTGGCAGTAGAGTCCGAAGAAGAATTTACCGAGGAATATCTGAAAGAGTGTGACGATACCATTAAGCCGGATCAGGTATTTATCGAGTATAACGGTACTTGGGAATCAGCCAAAATTCTGGAAATGAAACTCCCGAAAGGATGGGAAATCGTTCAATCTCTGGCCACCGTAGATGCTTCTACATTTGAACTGTACCTGACAAACATGCGTGCCATGATGATGGAGCAGGTGTTCAATACCGATGTGGTTATTTTTAACCGCTGCACCGATGACACACCGAAAGCAAAATTCCGCAGAACCATCAAGGCTGTAAATCGCCGTGCACAGATCGTATACGAGCGAGAAGATGGTACCATTGATGAGAGTGATGCTGATGAGCTTCCATATGATCTGGATCAGGATGTCATTGAAATCACCGATGCTGACTACGGCATTTTCTATCTGGATGTACAGGACAATCCGCAGAAATACGAAGGCAAAACCATTCGTTTCCTAGGACTTGTATATAGACCGGACAAATTCGGTAAAAAACCGATGATGGTACCGGGACGTTTTGCCATGACCTGCTGTGCAGAGGATATTCAGTTTATCGGTCTGAAATGCAAGTATGACAAAGCAGTAGAGATTCCGCACAAATCCTGGATTTATATAACCGCAGAGATCCACAATGAGTTTGCCAAGGAATATCGTGGAAAAGGCCCGGTTCTGTACGCAAAAGAAGTCGTAAAAGCAGAAGAACCGGAAGACAGTCTTGTATACTTCTCATAAAATGTGAGAAAAATGAGAAAACTGATTGACAAAACTTCAAGAATGTAATAGACTAAAGCACATATAAGAAAACAAGTTGAAACCGTTGAAAAAGAGTAGTAGGCTGGAGACAGTGATGTCGAACCGATTTTCAGAGAGCTGCCGTTGGTGTGAGTGCAGTATGAGGAGAAAGCTGAATGGACTTTTGAGGGCTGCCTGAAATGGATTTGAGAGTAGGGTATGCCGGGAGCCGAACCCGTTATCCAGTCGGTATGTATGAATACGTACATAAAAAGAGTGGGCGTCACGCCAATTTGAGTGGTACCGCGATAATAAATCAGTTTATTACCGTCTCAGGATAAGTTTATCCTGGGACGGTTTTTTTTAATCATGAAACATGAAAAAGAGGAGAGTAAAAAGATGAAAAAGAGATTTTTAGCAATGGCACTTGGATGCGCAATGGCAGTAACAGTTCTGGCAGGCTGCGGTGGTCAGTCAAACGATCAGAAAGATGCAGGAAATACCACTTCTGCAACAGAAGAGGCAGCAGATGGCAAAGTTTATCAGGTAGGAATTGTTCAGTATGTTGACGATGCTTCTTTAAACCAGATCGTAAAAGCTGTAAAAGAAGAGCTGGATGCAAAAGGAAAAGAGCTTGGTGTGACATTTGATTATGCAAATCACACATACAATGGTCAGGCAGATGCAACCGTTATGAACCAGATTGCAAGTGACCTGATCAATGATAACGTAGATGCAATTGTTCCGGTAGCAACACCGGTTGCAATGGTTATGCAGGCAGCAACAGAAGAAACACAGACACCGGTTGTATTTTCTGCAGTATCTGATCCGGTTATCACAGGTCTGGTAGAGAGCATGGATAAACCGGGCAGCAACATCACAGGTACATCTGATATGCTGGATACCGATGCGATCATGGATCTGATGCTGGCGGCACAGCCGGATATCAAAAAAGTAGGTCTGTTATATGACAAAGGACAGGATTCCTCCACACAGCCGATCGCAGATGCAAAAGCATATCTGGATGCGAAAGGAATCGAGTATGTTGAAAAAACAGGAACAACCAACGATGAGGTATCTCTTGCAGCAGACGCGCTGATTGCAGCAGGATGCGAGGCGGTATTTACACCAACTGACAATACCGTTATGACAGCAGAACTTGCAATTTTTGAAAAATTCCAGGATGCAAAAGTTCCACAGTATTGTGGTGCTGATTCCTTCGCATTAAATGGTGCATTCTGCGGATATGGCGTAAATTACGAAGAACTTGGAAAAGCAACAGCAGACATGGTAGTAGATATTCTGGTAAACGGTGCTGATCCGGCAACAACTCCGGTACAGACTATGAACAATGGTATCGCAACCATCAATACAGACACAGCAGAAAAAATCGGTCTGGATTACAGCATGTTTTCTACCATGTGTGAGCAGGTAAAAGAGACTACCACTGCTCAGGAATTTGAATAAAAGCGGGAGCGGAAACTGATTATGTTATCTTCAATTTTTACAGTATCACTTGCACAGAGTGCAATTGAACTTGGATGTATTTATGCGCTGGTTGCGCTGGCGCTGTTTGTATCATTTTCAATTTTAAATATTGCGGATCTTTCCACAGATGGATGTTTTACTTTAGGATGCGCTGTGTGTGCCATGGTAACCCTGCAGGGTCATCCGTTTCTGGGACTTCTGGCAGCGACCGGTGCCGGTGTAATCTCCGGATTTGTAACGGCATTTCTTCAGACCAGACTGGGCGTTGAGTCCATTCTGGCTGGAATTATCGTAAATACCGGTTTGTATACCATCAATATTGCGGTTATGGGATTTTCATCCACCATCAATCTGTTTGCCAACGATACAATTTTCATACTGGCAAAAGACAAAATTGGTGGAAACTGGTATGAAATTATTGCCATTCTGATCGTAATCCTGATCGTGGCAGTTATCCTGATCTGGTTTCTTGGAACGAGACTGGGACTTTCTATCCGGGCAACCGGTGACAATGCCTTTATGGTAAGAGCTTCCTCCATCAGTCCGGTATTTACCATTACCGTTGGACTGTGTGTGGCAAACGCTATGACCGGACTTTCCGGCGGACTGCTGGCTCAGTATCAGAGATCCTGTGATATCAATATCGGAACCGGTCAGGTTACCATCGCTCTGGCGAGTCTGATCATCGGTGAGACACTGGTTGGAAAAGGACATGTGGCAAAACGAATTTTTGGCGTCATCCTTGGAAGCTGCCTGTACCGTTTCATCGTGGCAATTGCACTTCGATTCAATGTCCCGGCAGAATGCCTGAAACTGGTATCATCCATTATCGTAGCAGTAGCGATTTCTCTGCCGTATCTGAAACAGAAAGCGGCGTTTGCAAAGACCAAACGTGCGGCAATCGCAAAAAGAAAACGGGGAGGTAATCTGTAATGCTCCAATTAATCGATATATCAAAAACCTTTAATCCGGGAACGGTAAATGAGAAAAAAGCATTGTCTCATCTGAATCTGGAATTACAGGATGGTGATTTCGCAACCATCATCGGAAGTAATGGTGCCGGAAAATCAACTATGTTCAATGCAATCTGCGGAACATTTTTTGTGGATGAAGGCGCAGTTATTCTGGATGGCAGAGATATTACATATGAAAAAGAACATAAGAGAAGCAAATACATCGGACATCTGTTTCAGGATCCGATGAAAGGCACGGCTCCGAATATGAGCATTGAGGAAAATCTTGCACTGGCTTATCTGAGGGCATCTGCTTCAAGAGGAAAGTTTTTCAGCAGAATTTCTCAGAAAGAAAAACAGATGTTCCGTGAAAAACTTGCTTTACTTGATATGGGACTGGAAGACCGTATGAAAAATCCGGTGGGACTGCTTTCCGGTGGACAGCGTCAGGCACTGACACTTCTGATGGCAACCGTTGTAACACCAAAAATTTTGCTTTTGGATGAGCATACGGCAGCATTGGACCCGGCGACGGCAGAAAAAGTATTGAATCTGACCAAACGGATCGTGGCAGAAAACAAGATCACCTGCCTGATGATCACACATAACATGCAGTCAGCGCTGGATCTTGGCAATCGAACTTTGATGATGAACTCCGGTGAGATCGTGCTGGATGTCAAAGAAGAGGAAAGAAAAGGTCTGACGGTTGCAGATCTGTTGGAAAAATTCAAGGAGGGTGTTGGCGCTCAGCTTGATAATGACCGAATCCTGTTATCATAAATGATCCGAGTGATCGGGAATTTTGTGATTGAGAAGAAAATGAGAGACATAATACAAAAGTAATATTATACAGGAATAGAAGAAAACATAACAAAAACCGGTGTCTGAGCAAAACAGATGCCGGTTTTTATGTAAGAGGAAGTTAAGATTTTCACTCAGAGTAAAAAGCAATTTGGTGAATTTTACATAAGCAATATAATAGAATGTAAGAATGACATAAAGAATAGGAGCAGAAAAAAGAAATCCGGCGTTCTGAAGATCAGAAAACCGGATTTTTTTTTTACTTTATAGGAAAGTTCTCCTTTGGAGAACTCTTGATATAAAAGTAGCCCGCACA
>OGYU01002956.1_pt1 | contig 10538 bp, 9 predicted proteins | sample 1576581 | NCBI WGS metagenome assembly OGYU01 (sample SAMEA3541547, study PRJEB24748) | human gut metagenome | biome: human gut; feature: human-associated habitat; material: faeces | place: China | collected 2012 | reverse complement strand
CGAATGGGAAGAAAGCATCGACCGCAGCAGCGAACTGGTAAAAGAATGTAACCTGACTCCTGAAGAAATTGTTGCTAAGATAAAAAATGCAGGTGTTGTTGGTATGGGTGGTGCTTGTTTCCCTACTCATGTAAAACTTACTCCTCCTCCGGGCTGTAAGGCAGACTGCGTAATTATCAATGCAGTAGAATGTGAACCATATCTGACAGCCGACCATCGTCTGATGCTGGAAAAGGCAGATGAAATATTGGTTGGCGTACAGATTCTGATGAAAGCAGCTAAGGTTACCAAAGGATATATCGGCATTGAAAATAATAAGCCGGATGCCATCAAGCTGATGACAGAGAAGGCTGCTGCTTATCCTGGTATTGAGATTGTTCCTTTGAAAGTGAAATATCCGCAAGGAGGTGAAAAACAGTTGATTGATGCTGTTATTGGCCGTCAGGTTCCTGCTCCTCCCGCAATTCCTATTAATGTAGGTGCAGTCGTTCAGAACGTAGGAACTGCTTATGCAGTATACGAGGCTGTACAGAAAAACAAGCCTTTGTTCGAACGTATCGTAACCGTTACAGGAAAATCGTTGAAGAACCCTTCAAACTTCCTGACACGTATGGGTACTCCGATGAGCCAGCTTATTGAAGCTGCCGGCGGTCTGCCCGAAGACACAGGAAAGGTAATCGGCGGTGGTCCGATGATGGGTAAGGCACTGGCCAATACCGAAGTTCCTATCTGCAAAGGTAGTTCGGGCGTATTAATCATGAACGATAAGGAAGCACGTCGTGCAGAACCTCAGCCATGTATCCGTTGCGCTAAGTGCGTTAGTGCTTGTCCGATGGGACTGGAACCGTTCTTGCTGGCTACTTGCTCGGCTCATGGCGACTGGGAACGTGTAGAACATGAAATGATTATGTCATGTATCGAGTGCGGTTCTTGTCAGTTCACATGTCCTTCTCATCGTCCGATGCTGGACTATATTCGTTTAGGTAAAGGTAAGGTGGGCGGAATTATCCGTGCACGTAACGCTAAAAAATAATTGAATTTTAATTATGGCAAACAAATTAATTGTATCATTATCACCCCACGTGCATAGCGGTGACAGCGTACAGAAGAATATGTATGGTGTAATCATCGCTTTGGTGCCTGCCTTGCTTGTATCATTCTACATGTTCGGTCTGGGGGCTGTCATTGTCACGTTGACTTCTGTCATTGCGTGTCTGTTTTTCGAATGGGCTATTACAAAGTATATCTTGAAGCGTGAACGTACTACCATTATGGATGGTTCTGCTGCGCTGACCGGTATTCTTCTTGCATTCAACTTGCCTTCTAATCTTCCTTTATGGATTATCATCATCGGTGCGCTGGTTGCTATCGGTATTGGTAAGATGACTTTCGGCGGATTGGGATGTAACCCGTTCAACCCTGCTTTGGTAGGACGTATTTTCTTGCTGATTTCTTTCCCTGTACAGATGACTTCATGGCCTGTTACCGGTCAGTGGGCAAGCTATACAGATGCTGAAACAGCTGCAACTCCACTTGCTCTGATGAAGCAGGCTGTACATGGCGATGCAAATGCATTGAGCCAGTTGCCCGATACAATGAGTCTTTTCTTGGGTAACAATCCGGGATGTATCGGTGAAATCAGTGCATTGGCTTTGCTTATCGGTCTGGTATATATGTTATGGAAAAAAATCATTTCATGGCATATTCCGGTATCTATCATCGCAACAGTGTTCGTATTCTCAGGCTTGATGCATCTGGCAAACCCTGTAGCTTATGCATCTCCGTTCGTTCACCTGTTTACCGGTGGTTTGATGTTGGGAGCAATCTTTATGGCTACCGACTATGTTACTTCACCTATGACTCATAAAGGAATGATCATTTATGGTGTAGCTATCGGATTCCTGACAGTGGTAATTCGTCTTTTCGGTGCTTATCCGGAAGGAATGTCATTCGCTATTTTCATCATGAATGCATTTACTCCGTTGATTAACACTTATTGTAAACCTAAACGATTCGGGGAGGTAGTAAAGAAATGAAAAAACTTGAATCATCTTTAAAGAATATGGCCTTGGCACTGACAGGCTTTTCTGTAGTAGCCGGAGGTTTATTGGGCTGGGTGAACGATATTACCGCTGAGCCGATTGCTCAGGCAAATGCTAAAACATTGAGTGATGCAATTGCTGTAGTGGTTCCGGGATTTGACAACAACCCTGCCGAAGCGCCCGAAACTGTAGAGGTAAACGGTGCTACTTATAAGATTTATAAAGCAACTAAAGGCGGAGAGCCGATAGGAGCTGCCGTAGAGTCGTCGGCAAACGGATTCGGTGGTGCGCTGACCGTATTGGTTGGTTTTGATAATGATGGAAATATCATCGATTATTCTCTGTTAAGTCATGCAGAAACTCCGGGATTGGGTTCGAAGGCTGCCGACTGGTTTAAAAAGGGAGCTAAAGGCGACATTACCGGAAAGAATCCGGGTGAAGCAGCCCTGACTGTAAGCAAGGATGGGGGACAGATCGATGCGATTACGGCTTCTACCATTACTTCACGCGCTTTCTTGCTGGCAGTGAACAATGCTTATGCAGCATATAAGAATCAGTATGTAGATGGTGCTAGCGGTGCAACTACCCAGACTGAAGAGGCAGATGCTGAAACAGCTGTTGCTGCTGATAGTACAAATGTTGAAAATAATTAATAGGAAGGAGCAGACTATGAATAATTTTAAAGTATTGATGAACGGGATTGTAAAAGAAAATCCTACGTTTGTACTCCTTTTGGGTATGTGTCCTACGCTGGGTACTACCTCTTCTGCCATTAATGGTATGGGAATGGGACTGGCTACTATGTTCGTTCTTATCTGTTCGAATGTGGTGATTTCGTTGATTAAGAATCTGGTTCCTGACATGGTACGTATTCCTATTTTCGTTGTTGTTATCGCTTCGTTCGTAACCTTGTTGCAGATGGTGATGCAGGCTTATGTTCCCGCACTGTATGCTACCCTCGGATTGTTTATCCCCTTGATTGTGGTAAACTGTATCTTGCTGGGACGTGCAGAAGCTTTTGCTGCAAAGAATAATCCGCTTTCGTCGTTCTTCGACGGACTGGGTATGGGACTTGGTTTTACCATTGCTCTGACACTGTTGGGCGGTGTTCGTGAATTCCTTGGAACAGGTAAGTTGTTTAACATTGCCATCATGCCGGAAGAATATGGTATGCTGATCTTTGTACTGGCTCCGGGAGCATTCATCGTATTGGGTTACCTGATTGCTATTGTAAACCGTCTGAAAAAGGCATAACTCCTAAAAAGTAGAAGATATGGAATATATATTGATATTTATCACCGCTATCTTTGTGAACAACATTGTGTTGTCACAGTTTCTCGGTATCTGTCCGTTCTTGGGCGTTTCTAAGAAGGTAGAAACCGCTATGGGTATGGGAGCTGCTGTTGCCTTTGTGTTGACGCTGGCTACCATTGTGACTTACGTTATCCAGAAGTTTGTGCTCGATGCTTTCGGACTGGGTTATTTGCAGACCATTGCATTTATCCTTGTCATTGCGGCATTGGTTCAGATGGTGGAAATTATTTTGAAGAAAGTTTCTCCGGCTTTGTATCAGGCTCTGGGAGTATTCTTGCCGTTGATTACAACAAACTGCTGTATCTTGGGTGTGACTATTCTGGTTATTCAGAAGAATTATGATTTGCTGACAGGTGTTGTCTATGCGTTCTCTACAGCTCTCGGTTTTGCTTTGGCATTGATCGTCTTTGCTGGAATTCGTGAACAACTCAGTCTGGTGAATATCCCTAAAGGTATGCGTGGCATGTCTATTGCATTGGTCACAGCTGGTCTGCTGGCAATGGCATTCATGGGCTTCTCTGGTGTAGATAAAGGCCTGGCAGTTTTATTTGGACTGTAATCCGCACGAAACCTGATTGGTTAATATATTGAATGAGCAGAACTCTTTTCTGTCCGGAAGGATGAAAGAGTTCTGCTTTTTTTATGCCTTTGCATATTTATTTGATAAATTTGAGAGAGTTTTTTCTGACAGATGACGTGATATTCGATAATTATTTCTACTTTTGTTGAAGAAAAAATTTGAAGGACGTAATTTTATAGCAATATGAAAGAAAGAATTCTGGTAACAGGTGGAACCGGTTATATTGGTTCTCATACAGTTGTAGAGCTTCAGAATAGTGGTTATGAGGTAATTATTGTAGATAATCTTTCGAACTCTCGTGCTGATGTAGTCGATAATATTGAAAAGATTACAGGTATTCGTCCTGAATTCGAACAGGTAGACTGCTTGGATTATGCAGGAATGGATGCTGTGTTTACCAAATATCCAGGTATTAAAGGAATTATCCATTTTGCAGCAAGCAAGGCTGTAGGTGAATCAGTGCAGAAACCTTTGTTGTATTATCGCAACAATCTGGTTTCATTGATTAACTTGCTGGAGCTGATGCCTAAGCATAACGTTCCGGGCATTATCTTCTCATCTTCATGTACAGTATACGGTCAGCCCGACAAACTTCCTGTTACAGAAGAGGCTCCGATTAAGAAAGCAGAATCACCTTATGGAAATACAAAACAGATAAACGAAGAAATTATTCGTGATACTGTGGCTTCCGGCTCTTCGATTCATGCTATTCTGTTGCGTTACTTCAATCCGATAGGTGCTCATCCTACAGCACTCATCGGTGAATTGCCTAACGGTGTTCCGCAGAATCTTATTCCGTATCTGACTCAGACAGCTATCGGCATCCGTGAAAAATTGAGTGTATTTGGTGATGATTATAATACACCTGATGGTTCATGTATCCGCGATTATATTTATGTTGTCGATTTGGCTAAGGCACATGTTATTGCCATGAACCGTATCCTGGGAAACAAACAGAAAGACAAAGTTGAAGTATTCAATATTGGTACAGGTAGAGGTCTTTCTGTTCTGGAACTGATTCATGCTTTTGAATCGTCAACAGGAGTGAAGCTGAATTATCAGATTGCAGGTCGTCGTGCCGGAGATATCGAACAAGTATGGGCCGATCCTTCTTACGCTAACAATGAATTGGGCTGGAAGGCTGAAACTTCTATCGAAGAAACACTGCGTTCAGCATGGAACTGGCAGCTGAAACTTCGTGAAAAAGGAGTTCAGTAATCGGTTGAATGAAAAATGATAAAAAACGTTAATACATAAAACCAAAACGTTTGAAGAAATGTTTTATTGATGCAGACGCTTAAAACACTTGGATGTATGTGAATATGTGTAAGTGTTACCTGTTCCAGAAGTGGAAAAGGAGCGTTAATGCATAGTAGTTTTGTCGTGTTTTATTTTGTGTTTGTGTTGTGACTGTTTCTCGACGTGAGTCGGGAAACAGTTTTTTGTTTGCAGAATTTTGTATAACTTTGCAGCCGATTTTGAATTCTGTCCGATTTTACCGATTATTCAGGCTGATTCAAAGTCAGGGGAATGGGACTTCCCTGTTATAAACCGCTAATAAAGTAGCTGATAGTTCCTGCCGGAGTTGGTCTTTGGAGTAAGACTGGCAGGAAAATCTATATCTGCTTGTCTGAAAAAAGAATCCGGCTTCCGTTTTCGAAGAAATTATTTTTATTGTTTGACAAAATATAGACAAGAGATGAAGATTCAGAAAAATCAAAACATTGCGATGAAACTGCAACAGTTTCCTTTACTTTTTTATTTATTCAAGTGGCTTTTTCTTTCTGCTATATCCGGAGCGTGTATCGGTTCGGCTTCCGCCTTATTGTTGGTTTCGCTGGAATGGGCAACCCAATATCGTGAACACCATCTGTGGATTATAGCCCTGCTTCCTGTAGCCGGTTTGGTCATCGGACTGATGTATCATTACCTGGCAGGTACGGCGTCACGGGGAAATAATTTTTTGATAGAAGAAATCCGTTCTCCGCATGACATAATTCCTTTTCGGATGGCTCCTCTTGTTTATATAGGAACAGTTCTGACACATCTGTTTGGCGGATCAGCCGGACGTGAAGGAACCGGAGTGCAGATGGGAGGGGCAATAGCCGACCGTTTTTCCAAGCTTTTCCGTTTGCCCAGACGCGACCATCGGGTTATGGTGGCAATAGGTATCAGTGCCGGCTTTGCTTCTATTTTCGGTACACCGCTGGCAGGAGCTGTATTTGGCCTGGAGGTAATCATTGTGGGAAGAATGCGTTATGAATCTATTCTTCCGGTCTTTTTGTCGGCTGCCTTTGCACATTTGACTTGCCATTCCTGGGGCGTAGAGCATACGCTTTATCCGGCTCCTGTAGTTCCGGAACTGGGCGTTTCAAATATCTTGTGGGTTGCTCTTTCGGGCATTGTATTTGGAGTTGTCGCGATGGCATTCTCACGTTCTATCGGTTTCTGGGGAGGAGTGGCAAAAAAGTTTATATCCTATCCACCTTTACGTCCGGTAGCAGGAGGTATAATAATTGCCTTGGCAGTCTGGCTGTTGGGTACGACCAAGTACATCGGACTGGGTGTGCCGACCATCGTAGCCTCTTTTTCGGAACAGCAGATGTGGTATGATTTCCTCTTGAAACTGATTTTTACAACATTTACGATTGGTGTTGGTTTTAAGGGAGGAGAGGTTACTCCTTTGTTCTTTGTCGGAGCTACCTTAGGCAGTGCCTTATCTTTTATCATTCCATTGCCCATGAGCCTATTGGCCGGACTCGGATTTGTAGCCGTTTTTGCCGGAGCCACCAATACCCCGATAGCCTGTACCTTTATGGGAATCGAACTGTTCGGTATAGAGCCGGGAATTTATCTGGGCATAGCTTGTGTCGTAGCCTATTTGTTTTCCGGACATACAGGAATATACACGTCGCAGGTTGTTGGTACTCCCAAACATTTACTCTATTTGCGTGATAAGGGAAAGACGCTGAAATAAGTCTTGATTTATAGCAAGATTTTGAAGATAAAAAATGAGAAAACTGTTAAATCGGCAATATTATCCATGGGTTTCCGTAATTTTGTAACCTATTTCAGAAACAGACACGGATATGGCACAATTAAGAGAAATGACAACAGGCCCTTCACTGCCGTTGATCTTCAATTTCACATTACCTTTATTGCTGGGTAACTTGTTGCAGCAGACTTATTCATTGGTTGATGCGGCTATTGTCGGAAAATTTCTTGGGATAAATGCCCTGGCATCGGTCGGAGCAAGCACTTCGGTGGTCTTTCTTATATTAGGCTTCTGCAACGGATGCTGTGGAGGATTTGCTATTCCCGTAGCTCAGAAATTTGGTGCGCGCGACTATGTGACGATGCGGCGTTATGTTTCTGTCAGTCTGAAAATAGCCGGAGTCATGTCGGTCATCATCGCATTGCTTACCAGCCTGCTGTGTGCCTTTATTCTCCGGACGATGCAGACGCCTGAGAATATTTTTCAAGGAGCATACAGCTATCTGCTGGTAACTTTCATCGGAGTGCCGTGTACATTTTTCTACAATCTGCTGTCCAGCATCATACGTGCGTTGGGCGATAGCAAGACACCTTTCTGGTTTCTGCTTTTCTCGACAATCTTGAATATTATACTTGACCTCTTCTGCATACTGATTATGGGGTGGGGGGTAACAGGAGCTGCTGTCGCTACGGTATTTTCTCAGGGAGTTTCGGCTGTATTATGCTATTTTTATATGTACCGGAAGTTTGATATTCTGAAAACAGAACCTTCAGACCGTCGCTTCCGTCCGGAACTTGCCAGACAACTGATGTACATTGGCGTGCCTATGGGACTTCAGTTTTCCATAACCGCTATTGGCAGTATCATGCTTCAGAGTGCGAATAATGCGCTGGGTACGGCATGTGTGGCAGCCTTCACAGCCGCTATGCGTATCAAGATGTTTGTGATGTGCGCGCTCGACAGTCTGGGAATGGCGATGGCTACGTACAGCGGGCAGAATTACGGTGCGGGCAAACCAGGCCGTATCTGGCAGGGCATTAAGTCGGCTTCACTGATGATGATAATCTATGTAGCTGTAGTGGCAGCTCTTATCTGGGGATTTGCCGATAAGTTTGCCTTGCTGTTCATTTCTGCTGATGAAACGGAAATCATAGCCGATACAGCCTTATTTCTGCACTTCAATGTTTCTTTCTTCCCCTTGCTGGGCATGCTCAGCATACTCCGCTATTCCATTCAGGGAGCGGGATATACCAAGCTTGCCATGTTTTCCGGCGTTTCAGAGATGATAGCACGTGTGCTGGTAAGTGTGATTATTGTTCCACTTTGGGGATTTGTAGGAGTATGTGTGGGCGACCCAACCGCATGGCTTTTTGCCAATCTCTTCTTGATACCCGCATTTATCTATGTATATCGCCGTTTGCAGGTCATTGTAGCCAAAGAACGTTAGTTCTTCACCGGCATCCGTTTCCAGATTCCCGCAGGGATAAGCTTCCAGAAGAATACTAGCAGACGGTATCTCCAGTCGATAACGGCAATGCGCTGTTTCCTGTGTAGGGCTCGTACGATATGTGCGGCTACTGTTTTCGGCGACATGAGCATGGGATAATGTTTCCCGTCGTTCAGAAGTCCGGTAGCGACAAAGCCCGGCCGGATGTCTGTGAAACTGATATGCAGATGATGCATACGCGATAATTGTTCGAGTGCATCGATATATGTATTCTGGAAACGCTTGGTTGCCGAATAAGCCGGTGCGATACCCAAGCCTTTAGTTCCGGCTATGGAACTGATGATTGCGATATGACCTTTACCCTGCTGGCGGAAGTGCCGGAAAGCATATCCTACCATACGTACGAATCCTGTACCGTTTGTTTCAAGCGTATTCAGTTCAATGTCGGGCGAAAGCTCAAAATTCTGGAAACCGATACCGGAACTTTGTAGAAACAAATCCATGCCTCCCAGTTCCCCTATTAGTTTCTCCAGTTCGTTTTCTGCCCCTTCTTTCCTGATGTCGAGTGCACAGATTTTTATTCTGTCGGGAGATTTCTTCTGAAATTCCAGCAGATTTTCCCGGCGTCTTCCTGCTATGCCGAGATACCATCCTTCGGCTAATAATAACTGTGCTACCTCATAGCCTATGCCCGAGGTTGCTCCTATGATGACTGCACGTCTGGTTTTCGGTGAATCCATATCAGTGGTTGTTATAGTGTGTAAATTATTTGTTTGTACGTATTTCGTATATGAATGTTTCAGCGTTTGGAATATCCGCACCCTTACAGTTGTAAAAGAACTGGCCGGCAAAAGGCATTTGTTCATTCAAGGGCCGGAGCTCTTGTGTAAGATGGGCACAGAATGTCTTGTATGAATGGATATTCATGCGTTCGCCGGCATCGTCACGGAAAAGGATGGCATAATGGTTAAGCGGACGGGCATGCACAAGCTGGTTGATTTCCAGGGCAAGTGATCGGGCTTCCCGAGCCGATATACGGTCGAAAAGACTGGAAACATTGAAAATAATCAATTCAGATAGAACAGCGTGTGCCGCCCAGAATGAAGCCGGTACAGCCGATATTCTCGGATAGAAACAGTGAGTTGCATGGCGATATGCTTCCGACTGGAAGAACTGCAAGGCTATATCGTCCATTTCTTTTGTCGGGTAAATACCCATATAAGTCAGATCCAGATGAGGGAGTCGTCGGCATGCGTCGATAAAGGCAAGTCCGGAAGCACCTGTTTCGTAGCTTAAGTCGCAGAACACTACACGTCCCGATAAGTTGCGGACGGCACTGAACAGCCAGTGCAATCTTTTGTAGCTTTGTGTTTTGTGTAGAATAAATTTTCAGACCACCGCGATAAACAAGCTGGTAAGCCTGCGATTGCGTATATCCCTTTTGTTCCTGAAGATCAGCGACAATCTGGGTGATAAGCGCATCTGTAAAATAGGAATATACAGAATTTTTGTTTCCCTTGGCGGTATGGCTCTTAATCTTTGCGTAAACATTATCCTCAGAAGCTTGCTGGTATTCTTTCGCAGAAATATAATTTAATTGATACATCTTTTTTAGAATTAGTTTACGACGTGCATCATTCGCCTCAGGATAATCTACCGGATTTAAGTAAGTCGGATTTTTTGTGATTCCAGCTAAAACGGCACATTCCGATAAGGTGAGGTTCTTTGCTGACTTGCCAAAATAATATTTGGAAGCGGTTTCCACCCCAAGATTACCTTTACCTAAATTAATGGTATTTAGGTAGTCGGTAAGAATCTCTTCTTTCGGCTTTGTTTTTTCTGCATTAATTGCAAGATACTGTTCCTGAATCTTTCGTTTAATCTTTGCAATGATATTACTTTCACCGCCAGCTTCAAATACATTATTCTTAATAAGCTGCTGTGTCAGTGTGCTGGCTCCCTGTGAGGTGGAACCATTGCGCAGATCTGTCCACAAAGCACGCAAAATCCCCTTAAAATCAACACCGTCATGTTCATAAAAACGTTCATCTTCAATAGCAATAAAAGCATTTTTCAGATTATCCGGAAGCTCCTCAGACTTTACCTTAATCCGATTAGAGGAATAATCATGCCTCTTCATGATTATTCCTCTTCATGATT
>OGYU01002951.1_pt1 | contig 10544 bp, 8 predicted proteins | sample 1576581 | NCBI WGS metagenome assembly OGYU01 (sample SAMEA3541547, study PRJEB24748) | human gut metagenome | biome: human gut; feature: human-associated habitat; material: faeces | place: China | collected 2012 | reverse complement strand
CGTGGATGTTCTGCAGCGGGCAGGCACGGGTGACCATCAGCGGCATATGGCCGTAGGTGATGACGCCGGTCGGCACAGGCTTGCCGTCACGAGTCGGCGCGATGGTGCTGATGTCGCTGTCCTTCACCTCGGGCAGGATGAGCACCGAGCGGAGGCCAAGGTCAGCATAATACTGGGCCGCGAGGTCGTTGGTGACGTTGAGGCCGAAGCCGCCGGTCATGGGCAGGCCGCGGCAGAGCCGCAGGTGGGCGATGTTGCTCACCTCATAGCCTGCAAAGCCCGCGTCCTGGGTGGCTGCGATGCGGCGGGCGGTATCCTCTTCCAGTGCGCCGAACATGACGCGGGGCAGTTCGAGAAGAGTCTTCTCCCGCCACTCGCGGGGGACGCGGTCGGCCTGCGCGATGGGCAGGATGAGGTATTCCACCCCGCTGAGCGCCTGCTCCGGCACCTGCTCCCAGCGCTCGAACCGGGCGCGGAGGGTGCGGTGGGGCGGCAGAGTGCGCAGCGGCAGAGGCGGAAGCTCCACCTCATTCACCGGCCACGGGCGCAGGGTCTCCCGCTTTTTCAGCAGGGCGTCCAACGCCTCACGGCGCAGCTCGTTGATGGCACTGCCCGGCACGAACCAGGGGCCGCCATCCATCTCCACGTCGATCCTCTCGGCAGAGAAAGGCGTGCCGCCGGTCTTGCTCAGGCTGCGGCTCAGGCTCTCGGTGGGGTCGGTGCGGGCGGGCTGAGGCTCTGCGTCGCCGTAGGCGAAGGCTTTGTTGGTGCCGTCGGTGACGGTCAGCTTCTCGCCGCCCTCTTCGATTTCAATTTTCATCTCCACCGGCACCCGGGAACGCTCCCGGCGGTACAGCTCCCGCAGGGCAGGCAGGGTCTTCTTGGTCAGCTCGGCGTCGGCCTCGCTGCGGACGCCGAACATCGTGCCGTCGATCTTTCCGTCCAGATAGCCGGAGGTGAAGCCGGAGCGGCTGAAGGCATTCTTCAGCAGGTCGCGGTCATAGGCGCGGCCCTCGCGGCCCGCCAGACAGGCGCTGACGGCAGCAGCGACATACTCCGGCGTCCGCAGACGGCCTTCGATTTTCGCCGATGCTACGCCGATGGCCTGCAGCTTGTTCAGCTTGTCGATGACGGAGTTGTCCTTGAGGGACAGGTGGTGCAGACGGCCCGGCTTGCCCTCGGGCAGACTGTTGGCCTCGAAGGGCAGGCGGCAGGGGCCGGCGCAGGAGCCGCGGTTGCCGCTCCGTCCGCCCAGGAAAGCCGACATATAGCACTGGCCGCTGACGCACATGCAGAGTGCGCCGTGGACGAAGCACTCCGTCTCGATGCCGCAGTGCCTGGTGATGTGCTCCACCTCGGGCAGGCTCAGCTCACGGGCCAGCACGACCCGGGCAAAGCCCAGCTCTTTCAGTTCCAGTGCGCCCTGCAGGGTGTGGACGCTCATCTGGGTGGAACCGTGGCGGGGCAGCTGGGGCGCGATGTCCCCGATGAGCTTCGCCACCGCGAGGTCCTGACAGATGACGGCGTCGGCCCCGCTGGCAGCAACGGCCCGCACGGCGTCGGCCAGACCCGTCAGCTCGCCGCCGTAGACGGTGGTATTCAGCGCCACGTGAACGGCCACGCCCCGGGCATGGCAGAACCGGACGGCTTCTTTCAGGCTGTCGGCATCAAAATTGCCCGCACCGGTGCGGGCGTTGAAGCCGGAAAACCCCAGATATACTGCGTCCGCGCCGCTGAATACTGCTGCGCGGAGCATTTCTTCACTGCCCACAGGGGCAAGGATCTCAATTTTTGACATAGCTCTCCCTTTGACATTTATATAATGTAGGTCACTTCTGCTGCAGCTTGGCCAGCTGTTCCCGCAGAGCGGCATTTTCCCGCTTGAGGGTCTCGTTCTCCGCCTTGACCTTATCCGCTGCCAGCTTCGCCTTGGCTGCATCGGAAATGTAGTCCTGTATCTGGCTGCGCATATTCTCGGCGCTGCCCGCGCTCTTGCGGTACTCGTCCAGATAGTCCATCGCGCAGAACACCGCCGCCTTGGTCACAGAGAGGTTGGCGTTGTTGTCCAGCAGCTTCGTGATGTCATCGTCCAGCTTCTTGGCCAGCGTGGTGATGTAGTTCTCGGTATCGGTCGTTGCAATGGCGTAGGGTGCGCCTGCAATGGTCACTCTCACTTTATTTACCATATCGTCCTCACTTTGCGCGGCACACGCCCTGCCGGGCCGGTCATTTCCGGTCATTTTCCGCCGTTTCCGGGATTTTCGGAAACCATTTCAGCCCTGACGGGAGCGCTTTGCTGCGGCTTTTTCATGTTCAGCCGAGTTTGTCCCCGAATTACCCGCCCGAACCGATGCATTTCGGGGCAAACACGGCCCTTGTCTCCCTTTATTATAATATAAATAGTGCGCGAGAAAAAGTGCTATTTTTGAATTTTTGGCATATTTGTCAGAAACATTGCTATAAAAATGTCAGATACGGCAAAAATGGTTCCTTTTTCTTGCAATCCCCATCCGGAGTGATTATAATACTATTGTTATGTGTTATGCGAGGGGCGAGGGAATTAGAGGAGAAATGCCCTGTCACCGTACTAATTCAAAAAATTTAAGCATTCGTGCGGATAGGAGTTCATTTATGACTACAAAAGAATTTGCAAAAATTCTTCAGGACAAGCTCACCAGCGAATATGGTGTTGACCTGAGCGTTGCATCTCATCAGCAGATCTACCGCGCTCTGGCCCTCATCTGCCGCCAGATGATGAGCGAGAACCATAAGAAGTTCCAGTCCAAGGCCATCGGCACCGGCTCCAAGCAGGTGTACTACCTGTGCATGGAGTTCCTGATGGGCCGCAGCCTCAAGATGAGCCTGTTCAATCTGGGCCTGAATGATGCTGCCCAGAAGGCTCTGGCCGAGGCTGACATCAGCCTGGACAGCATCTACGAGGAAGAGCCGGACGCAGGTCTGGGCAACGGCGGCCTGGGCCGTCTGGCCGCCTGCTATCTGGACGGCATGGCCACCACCGGCGTCTGCGGCACCGGCTACTCCATCCTGTACGAGTACGGCATCTTCAAGCAGAAGATCGTGGACGGCTGGCAGCAGGAGCGCGCCGACAACTGGCTGCCCGGCGGTCAGGTCTGGCTCAAGAGCCACCCCGATCAGGCTGTGGAAGTCCGCTTCGACGGCGAGATCCACGAGAACTGGGACCACGGCTTCCACTATATCCAGCACACCAACTACAACAGCGTCATGGCCATCCCCTCCGATATGTACGTTCAGGGTTACGACGGAAAGGGCGTTGCAAAGCTGCGTCTGTGGCAGGCCAAGGCTCCCGACTTCGATATGTCCAGCTTCTCTCTGGGCAACTACAACACCGCAATGAGCAAGAACGCCAGCGCCGAGCTCACCATATTCGGAAACCACTCCCGGAATCCCCGGATTCAGAAAATCAGGCTGAGTGGCTCCATCTCCATTATAACCACCGATATCTCCCAGCTTATCAATTCTTTCCACTCCCAACGGACGCTGCGCCCCACCTATTGCAGCAGGTCGTGTCGGGTCAAGCTGATGCGACAAAGCCACCATCTTTTTCAATAACTCCCTCACTCCGTCCATAGCCTCCGGTGCCGAGAAAAAAGCCTCATTACACATACTCCATGCCACAATAGAAGGATGATTGCGATGAATGCGAATCATCTCCCCCAACTGCTGTAACGCACTGGCATCAAATCCGGGTCTGTGTTTGTCATAGACGGGATACGCGCTCGAGTTCCAATACCCGTCAGGACCGAATCCCCCAATCCCCCAAAAAGGAGCTTCCGCCCAGAATAACATACCCATTTCATCACAAGCCTTAGAGAAAGCAGGTGCATGCGGATAATGCGACCCTCTGATAAAATCAAAACCTGCCTCCTTCATTTGCTTCACATCGCGCCTCATGGCAGCCTCCGTCACCGCATCTCCCCACCCGGCCTGATCTTGATGAACATTCGCTCCTTTAAAGAAAAGATGTTCTCCATTCAAAAAGAATCCTCTGTCCGCTGTCCATTCAAACCAACGAAAACCGAATACAGTCTCTTCAGAGTCAAGCAATTCATTTCCCTTATATAGCAAACTCACCAACTTATAAAGACTCGGATGAGCAGGATGCCACAACTCCGGTTCATTTACGGCAGGCGTAACCTGCACAAATTGCTTACAGTCATTTGCCCCGACATACTCGGTCGTAGTGACAGAAGTCACCGCCTCCCCATTCAGTTTCCGAACCTCAGTCACCAATTTATACTCCGAAGACAGACTTGAGCGGTTGCACACCTCCGTAGCCACCTTAACGGTAGACGCTTTTCCCCTGTTCTCCTTCAGTTCGGGAGTGATGACAAACGTACCATACCAATCAATATAAGTCTTCGATTTCTGCACGAGCCTTACATTGCGATAAATCCCCCCACTGAAGACATGCTCTCCCGCACGCGGTGCCACATCAGGTTTCCATATATTATTAACACGCACTGCCATTTCGTTATTACCTGCCTTCACAGCTTTAGTCACATCGACAGAGAAGCCGGTATATCCTCCGACATGGCTTCCCACCTTTTGTCCGTTTATATAGATTTCAGCTTCTTGAAAAACACCGTCGAACTCAATGAAAGTACATTTCTTCAAGTCATCTTCCGACAACCTAAAACTCTTGCGATACCATCCATACCCCACATAAAAATCTTTCGACATAAAATAAGGAATACTGAACGAATGCGGCACTCCCACCGTTTCCCAACCCGAATCATTATACCCGATTCTTTCGGCTCCCCGCACATCTCCGTGTGCATATTTCCATTCACGATTAAAGTTGATCTTCTTCCTTGGAGATTCAGATTGCTGTGCTTTTATCACACTGCAAAAGAGGCAGATACAAAAAGCAAATAATAATTGTGCGTTCTTCATTTCTTGATATTTTATTGTTTCATCCTATTTTTGAATAGACAAAGATAAAACTTTTTCATGATAATTCGTTTTTTTGATAACGCAAATGTACTATCCATTTGCTCACCGCCAATGAAGATTTCAATTCCACCAATCCATATTGCCATTTTTACCAATCGTACTAAATCTGCCATAAATAATGCTCGTATCTGCCTTGCAAAAAACGATTGAAGAGCACAAGGTATCACTGAAATGCTGGAGGCTTTCATTTCTGATTTACAGTAAATTATGGTCTATTGTGTACTAACTGTGTACGAACCTGAATAATTCACAGCATAAAAAAAGAAAGCATTGCATTGTCGTTTTGACAAATTTTCGTACATTTATTGTGCTAAAAATCAAAGTACTACAATGCTTTCTTATGGACAAAAACACATCATGCTTAGTGCGGTATACATCAGAGAGAAGAAGACCTACATCCGAATTAGCTTTTCTCCAAACCATCGGCATCGAACGATAATCAAATACTAAAATGGAAGCCAAAGGTATCAAGATATATATCGAATGCAAATTGTACAGGAGAAAAAACGTGAGTGACTAAAATAGCAAAGGCTATGAAATGAAACTGTAGGAATACGCTCAAGTTAATAACAAAAGCAAAGAAAAACATTATGAGACATGTGATTATCATAGTTTTTTTATTACTTTTGCATTTGGATTGAGACGTCCCTTCTGAGACATATTAATAAAGAAGAAGCGTTATGCTTATCTTGTAATTTTGAGAACGTAGGAAATTTTCAAAAGAATGTACAAGGGTGGCATAGTGGTTCTCACGCATAGCGTGGGCTGCTATTACTACATCTGTACATTCGGGTTTCCTACGACCTTCAAAATTAAGATGTAACATTGCAGTGCCACGCTTCAGCGTTTATAAAAAGATTCTTTAGGAACTGCAGGAATCATTTACAATCTACTATGGAAATCATTTTTATTGGTTTTGCTGTTATCTTGGGGCTATATTTGCTCCTGAATTTAGCAGGTATCCTACTAGGCATATTCACGGAATATGTATTGCCCATTCTTGTATATTGCGGAATCGGTTCCTTTTTCTTTTGGCTGGTATTTTGGATATTCGGCATAAAGGAGTTCTTTGGTATTTCCACCATAATTATCGGTGCGATACTTGGTTTTATCGTTTGGATTTTGGTAACTTTTTTTAATAACAATGGTGGTTTCGGTAATTATGAGCACGAAGACATGGATCACGATATGCCTACTCATGTTATAATAGACAAATAATCATATCAACTTAAAATTCTATATACGAAACTCAAGACTATAAAATTAATAGCCGCTATAGAAACTAGATATTGTAGTATCAATTCACACAACAGATATTGTATTTATAACGTAATAGAAATAAAATGAAAACAAGAAACATTATACTTGGTATGCTGCTGTTTGCCTTTTCAGCATGCACTCCTGAAAACAAATCCGTTACCGAGCCTCTCACACCCGAAGAAACTGAAGAAATAGATAAAAAGTATCCAGGATTTTCTTATAATTATGAGACTTACATCTACCCTAAAGTGAACAAATTGTCGAAAAGCTCGTCTTTTTACCTTAAACTGAAGAAGCTTACCTATGCCGACTTTATGGATTTTATACAAAAACAGTTACAATTGCATGAATCGAAATGGGAAAAACAGGCTGAGGAGAAAGCTATACAAGAATGGAATAAAAAGTTCGACATAGAAAAACTCACTCACCGCTTAGATGCCATGACAGACTCTATTATCACTTCATGGGAGAACTATTACAAAGAAAATAACCTTAACACCTATCTCTCCATAGAATTGTTAGAGATGAATAAAACTATTGTGAACGATTCATATACAGGGATGTCCAGTCTAAATGCTACCGTACATCTCAAAGTCACTCCATTAAAAGGGCGAATAGACAAGCTGTCTGTAGGCTTCACTTTCTTCCGGACCAATGAAGTTCCACCTTATAAACTAATAGACCGCGTGGCTGGAGGCACCATAAATACAGAAGAGGCATTTAGCAAAGCCATTGAAGTAAGTAGTGAGTTGAACGTAACGAGTCGGGATCTGCCGGGTTGGACAAGGTCGTATGTAGATTATATTTCCCAAACCTCATCGGAATCTTTCAAAAAGGAATGTAAGATAGATATGGATATTACCGAGCTGACAGTTGAGGGACAAAAGCTGACTTGGGATGCCTTGTATGCCCAAAAACCGAATGAGGTATATGCCTATAAGGAGTTGCGTGACAAAGGCGACAGATCTTCGTCTAGTTATAAGTACAACCGAAACACATTTATCAAAAACTACATTGATAGAAGTTATGATGAAAAATCGGGCTACGTCATTACCCGTAAAAGCCAAATGGAATATGAATTGAATCCGTTAGCTTATACATTATATAATGGGGAAGAGGAAACACAACTTAAATTGGACAAATGGGGATGGCAACCAGCTTACTAATTTTAATGACATCATGATGAAAAATATCTTATTTATATGCACTTTGACAGCCTTGCTTTCGGCATGTTCGGAAAGCAGGCTTTTTAAAAAGGAAGAGCAGTACACACCATTGTGCACCTATTTCAATCCGCTGGATTTGGATATGAACATAGAAACATTAATGCCTTATTTTGTAAATTACTCTACAGACTGGGCAAAAATGGGATTGAGAAGCCACCCGATGATGGTGACTTATAAATACAACAATACAGCTTGGGGCATAACGGCTACTTCGCAATACGTTTTCCTTGCCAATGGTCGTTTGTCAGAACAACGAAGAACCTCATTTAGCGTAGGTGCGAGCGGATTTGATGTGATTGCATTTGAATATGATGGCTATTCAAACCTTATCAACATCAAATCTGTAGAGGATGGTCATTATAAACGTCAGCACAACGATAACGGCTTTACTTATGATTCCACAGGAAAACTCATCCGACGAGAAAAAAGTGACAGGGCAAACCCGGGCACGTGGAACTATCTTTTTGAGTATCACGAGAATGGGATCTTAAAATCCATATCGCCAGAAAAGGATAATGCCTTGACAAGTGAAGCAGGAGTGACACTTTACAAATTCCAGTTCGATTCGCTTGCGCACATGAAGCGTCTTGAGACCCCAACGACAACGAATATGTTCCTGAAAGACATTGGTGAATACAAGAAAGGCAAATCGGTAATAACATTTACCTATACCGACAACTTATGTACGCAAGCCGTAGAAAAAATTCCTGTTAAGTTTGACAGGGGCACAGAAACACTGACATGTACAAGTAACTTTATTTATAACTCGCACGGCGACTTAATTACATGGACTTATTCGGGTGGCGTTTATCAAGATAAAGGTAATGGTTGGCGTGTAGATGATATGATGTTCGCCATTACCTATGATTATGTGTACGATAATAAAGGGAACTGGACACAGGCAAAGATAACATTTCCTGCTAACATTGATGAAATACCTGCTTTGCGCACCTACTACAAAGCTAGTAAGAATGGCATTACATCCAACCAAGACCGTTCCTCTTCTGTGAAAGTTGGCGAAGTTCCCATTCTGACGATAGAACGTACCATAGATTATTGGGCTGATGATGCAATAGCCTCGTGCCATGAAACGGAAACCCACAAAGATACGAAAAAAGATAATGGGCTGCGTTATAAAGGCACAGACATCTACTGGCTCTCGAATAAAGTGAAATCAGTGACGCAAGAATCCTCTATAGGCGACCGTTCCCAATTGAAGTTTGACCAATCGGGTAATCTCGTCTACAAAGACGACAACTATGCCAATGGCGCAACAACTTATAAATACATAACCTCGACAGCTTACAACGTGAATGGTTGGGGCGATGCAGTGGTTGACATCAAGATAGAAGACGGCAAACGTTCAGATATATGTTCGGATGCGTCCACTACAGAACTGAATCAAGAATACACATTCGACAGCAAATCGCGTATTGTAAAGCACAGGTTCACCTCTTATATGGCCTATGTTACATGCACATACCAATACGAAGATGAAAAAAGGATTCCGGCAGTCATGGTAAGAGATCATCCCGAAGAAGGTGTAACCACTTACCATTATACTTATACCAAGTTCGATAAGCATAAGAACTGGATAGAGCGCAAAATAAGCTACTCTACCGAATATGATAAGTATGATGAAAATGGGGACTATATAGGAGACGAATATACTTCTCCAAAAGAATACACAGAGAAAAGAGACATTGAGTATTGGTAAACTATTGCCATGTATAGCCACAAACCTTAAATTGTGAAGATAAGGTATTGACAAAAAGCAATACAGATAGATGGTATAACAGATGCCACGACCGTAAATAACCCACCAACCACACTAATCTTGGCGCAGATTTCTCATGGGAAATCGGGAATCATTATGCGTGGGGAGAGATGGAACCCAAACAGAGTTACAAAGAGAATAATTACCCGTATTATCATCAAGTAATAGGTAATGATATTAGCAATACATGGCACGATGCGGCTCAAAAAGAATTAGGGGGTGATTGGCAAATGCCAACAAAAGAAGAATGGCATGAGTTACTTTTTTCCACCGAGCATGAATGGGTATCTATACATGACCGTCAAGGGTATCTGTTTACAGCAAAAAACGGTTCTCGCCTTTTCTTTCCAGCAAACGGTTATGCATACGACCAAAATGTTGACACACCTGACGAGGGATATTATTGGACATCAACATTTTCCAATATAGACAATGCCTATGTAACTTATCTTCCTTCAAACTCTTGGGGTATAAGCTATTACGATCGATATATTGGAATAGGCATAAGAGCTGTAAAAATGAATTAACAAGCTGAACTGCAACCAATACTCGAACGAGAAAACAATCCGGATAACTTTTCGTAGTAATTATCAAAACGTCTTTAGATGTATTCGTTAAGATTCTATCTTATCTGTTTAAAGCCATTTTCGTTCTATGATTGAATGAAAATGGCTTTTGATATACAGTTGTTATAATCATTGGTGAGCAAATTCATTAGAACTTAGTTTCCAACTTTCAATCATCGAATATTTAAAATCTAGATAAAATTATTACCTTTGTTTCTAGAAAGAGTTATTTGTCAGTATAGCACCGCAAATTGCAGAAAATAGCACCGTTGCCAAATCGTTACCACTACTTCTCAAAAGCTTCGATAAATATCTATTCTACAACCGGTTAAGTCAAATCGATAATAATCTAAAATACATAGCGTCCGGCTTTTGCTATAATCCTTTTGAATTTGAATCATTGATTTTTTTGATGAATTATATTCAGTTTACTGATTCCACTCTTTTAAGTCAGAGACCAACGGGATTTGTTCCTCACATGACCATTGGGAGTGGGAACAAGCGGTTGGGGCATGACGCCCACATCTGATTATACAGATAAAATCATAGATTTATATACGCATAAAGTTTAGCATGCCACCACCCGATACACATTCCCCTTGGCGGTATGTACCCGTTCGCCCAGCTGCGGCAGGATGCGGCTCAGACTGTAGGCGGTCATGCCTCTCATGACCGAAGGATGGGCAGACTTCATCCGCTCGAATAATTGGGTGGCGGAAA
>OGYU01002950.1_pt1 | contig 10546 bp, 7 predicted proteins | sample 1576581 | NCBI WGS metagenome assembly OGYU01 (sample SAMEA3541547, study PRJEB24748) | human gut metagenome | biome: human gut; feature: human-associated habitat; material: faeces | place: China | collected 2012 | reverse complement strand
GGGGTAATTCAGTATACGATTGAATGGCATTCAGTATACGGGTTCACCCGTAAAAGTATGTGGTTTCATTCGATGCTTAAAGCTATATCTTCAACCATAAAACAATGAAGAAAAACAGAGATTCTGTCATCACTCAACACAATATGTCTTTATCCCTTTACCAGAGAAGGATACAGGAGCAACGACATGGGTGATGACAAGGTGACGACAAACGTTTGTCATCACCTTAAATGCTTCCTCTTTTGAGGTTTCCTGCCACATAACTTATTTATAATCTGATGCTTTTGTCAGCAATCTCCTGTCTCTCCGTATCTTGCTGAAATTAGCCCGCATTAGGGGATAAAAGCACTCATTCCTTTGCTTTTCATCCCAAACATACAAGATAAATGTACTTTTATCCGGTTGCTTTTATACTTTTCAAGCAGATGTAATGCCGCTATGTACCTTGATAAACTCCGTTTTCCAATTGCGAACCGGGCGGTTGCCTATTGCGGGCTGTGCAGCCCGCAGGTGGAAACCCTACAGCCCGCAATTGGAAAACAAGGCTTTTGTTGAAGTGCAGCTACACCAAAAATATTGACCGTCAAGTCGAAAATAAGTTTAATGCATTTAAGGAATACGCCAAGAAGTACAACCTTCATTGGGGCTTTGTGCGTGACATAGATGAGGAATTGTACATAAATAATACAATCTACACTGAAGATATGTCAGGAGATAATTGGATTCCACTGGATGATGTGCTTAAATAAATTCTCAGCTATGAATAAAATTAGAAATGAGCTACTGCAAATAATGCAATAGCTCATTTTCGTATATTCCAAATCAACCTAATTGTTCTACAAATCTTGCAAATGCTTCTTTTCCTTGTTTATCTCTCTTAAATACTCCGGCATCTTCAAGTACCTGCTCAAAAACTCTGCCGACTTCATAACGAATAATCTCTATTGCATTATCAGCGTTAAAATCAGAATATTTTTTTAGAATTTCACTTGCCCAAATTGCATAAGATGCAATTTTATCATCTGTAGCAATCTCTTTGCCGGACAGCATTGCATCTTTAAAAAGTGTCAGTTCATCTGCTAAACGCGCCGGAAGAACAGCAAGTCCCATCACTTCAATCAATCCGATGTTTTCTTTTTTGATATGATGTAATGTAGGATTCGGATGGAACACACCTAACGGTCTTTCTTTCGTTGTAATATTGTTTCTCAATACCAAATCGCATTCAAATCCAGAAGAAGTTGCTCTTGCAATTGGAGTAATTGTATTATGCAGAATTCCGTCTGTTTCTGCAAAAATTCCAACCACTTCATCCGTATCTGTTCTCCATTTTGATAAAATATCAGCACACGCAGCTGCCAAAGCCGTCCTGTTTTTTGAAGAAAGACGTATCACAGACATCGGCCATTTTACAATGCCGGCACTAACATTCATATAATTTTTCAAAAGAAATGTTCTTTCAATCGGTGCTTTTGCCATTGCAAAATTATAATTGCCGCCTTGAAAGTGTTCATGCGTTAGAATGGAGCCGCCTACAATAGGAAGGTCTGCATTTGAACCGATAAAATAGTGTGGAAATTGCTCAACAAAATCAAACAGTTTATTGAATACCTGTGCATTGATTGTCATAGGAATATGCTGTTTATTAAAGACGATGCAGTGTTCATTATAATATCCATAAGGAGAATACTGCATGAACCAATCTTGGCTGTTGATATTCAACTTTACCGGACGAAGATTTTGTCTTGCAGGGTGTGTCTGGTGACCTGCGAATCCCATATTCTCAACACAAAGCTGACATTGAGGATAGGCTGATTTTTTTTGCAATTTAGCAGCAGCAATATCACGAGGATCTTTCTCTGGCTTAGAACGGTTTATAGTAATGTCAAGTGTTCCATATTCTGATTCATATGTCCACTTTAAATCTTTCGCAATTCTTTCAGCACGAACATAGTTCAGGCTTTTACTAAAAGCATAATACCATTCTGTAGCTGCTGATGGCGAAACAGAATATTTTCTTTGAAATGTGGCATTAACTTCTCTCGGCATAGGTGTGAAAACACCCATAACTCTTGTATCGAATAGATCACGTTGTACAGAAGTGTCTTCAATGATTCCTGTCTTTACTGCATAGTCGATCAGGGGTTCAAGAAGTTCTTCAATATTTCCCGTGAGTGGTTCTTTATCATTCCAGTCAGTCAGTTTTAGTATATCCATGAGCTGATTTCTAACAACAAAAATATCGTCATTTGTAATCAAATCAGCTTCTATTGCATGACGGATTAATCCGTTTATTGCCCTGTATATCATGATAACACCTCTTTTCAAAAACCATCTGGATGATTCTTATGCCAATTCCATGCGTCAGATATAATTTCTTCAAGGCTATTGTGTACAGGATTCCAGCCAAGAATTTTTCTTGCCTTTTCACTGGAAGCCACCAGTCGTGCAGGATCTCCGGCACGTTTTGGCGTTTCAATTGCCGGAATCGGGTGTCCTGTCACTTTTCTTGCTTTATCAATTACTTCTTTTACGGAATAGCCGACACCATTTCCAAGATTGAAAATATTGCTTTCGTTTCCGTTTTTCAAGTACTTTACAGCGAGAATATGTGCCTGAGCCAAATCGGTAACATGGATGTAGTCTCTGATACAAGTTCCATCAGGAGTATCATAATCTGTTCCATAGATGGAGATACTTTCTCTCTTTCCATTTGGGACTTGAAGAATCAAAGGGATCAAATGACTTTCCGGATTATGAGCCTCGCCGATTTTACCTGATTTGTCTGCTCCGCAAGCATTGAAATAGCGGAGAGAAACGTATCTTAGGCCATGAGCTTTTGAAGTCCAATAGAACATCTTCTCCATAGCAAGTTTGGTTTCACCATATGGATTGGTTGGCTGTGTTCTGTCTGTTTCAAGAATCGGAATATTTTCCGGTTCACCATAGGTGGCAGCGGTTGAGGAAAATACAATTTTATCAATATGGTGTTCGACCATGGAATCCAAAAGAATTTTTGTTCCGCAGAGATTATTGTCGTAATACTTGAGTGGATTGACAACGCTTTCTCCAACAAGAGAATATGCTGCAAAGTGAATCACTGCATCTATCTGTTCGTTTTCAAAAATATTATCAAGAAACGCCTTGTCATGCAAATCACCCAGATAAAATTTCGCATCTTTCGGAACAGCTTCGATGTGTCCGGTTGCAAGATTGTCTGCAATAATAACGCTTTCTCCGGTGCGAATCAACTCTAGAGCTGTGTGAGAACCGATATATCCTGCACCGCCTAAAACAAGTATACTCATTATTTTTCCCTCCTATTATTTGATTTCAATACCGCCAAACGGTCTGATTGTCATAATATAGCACGAATTTTGTCCAAATATTCTGTCCATTTCCGATCTATATGCATTGACAAGATCATTTGGTACAAATGCCTGAACAGTCCCTGCGAAACCACCTCCGTGAACTCTTACAGCACCATTTCCTTTTAATATTCGTTTCCCCACCATAATTGCAATTGGAATACCTTGTTCCGTTGGCTTTCTGCATGAGTATAAATTTTGCAGATAGTTCATGGAGGAATCTCCCGATTCGTTTACAAGCGTGAGAAAATCCTCAAATCTGTTGTTTTTGAGAGCTTCCGTTTCTGCCTTTGCACGATAATTGTCGCCAAAAAAGTGAATTGCACGCAAGACAGCTCTGTCAGAAATCTTCTTTTTAATATCAGGGAGATTATCCCAAAATTGATTTTCATCAACTTCACGAAGAACCTTTTTGCCGAAATATTCTGCAACTTCGTCCATTTCTGTACGAACGGCTACATAATCATCTGTCAAATCAGAATGATCTCCTTTGGTGTCTGTTATGATCAATGCATAGCCAGTTTTTGAAAGGTCAAAATCAATTTTTTGGATACTTGGATTTTGAATATTTTGAAAATCAAGAAAAACAAATCCACCAACGGAGCAAACCATCTGATCCATCAATCCGCTTTTCTTGCCAAAATAAAAGTTTTCTGCATATTGTCCGATTTTTGCGATTTCTACTGCACCGATCTGATTGTTATTGTAATAGCTGTCAATTGCCGTCGCAATCAATGTTTCAAATGCAGCAGAAGAAGAAATACCGCTTCCACCAAGTACGTTTGAAGTTGTATACAAATCAAATCCGGAAATTTCTACACCTAAATCCTTAAAGCGAGCTGCAATCCCTCTGACAATTTCAGAAGAACCTTTTTCACCCATATGAACATCCAAATCGTCAAGTGAAACTGCAAATTCATCGTATCCCTCTGATTTAATTCTGATGATGTTTTCATCATGAAATGCTGCAACACCGATAACATCTAAGTCAACTGCTCCTGCAATGACACAGCCATGTTGATGATCGGTATGATTACCGCCGATTTCTGTTCTACCCGGAGCAGAATAAACGTGTATATCATTTCTATTCGGATACAGTGCTGTGAATTTCTCCACAGCACTCATATATCGTGATTTCTGACTTTCTATATCCTGTGGCTTATAAATATTTGCGAAGATATTATCAAATCCACCACAAGTAACATTGTATTGAAAATCCTGTATTTTCATTGCTTTCCTTTCTTCTTACGATCTTAAGGGCATAATTACAAATTCCAATTTCATCGGCTGATCTGCATGGATCCTGTACTCCTCATGCACCGGTGCACCCCAGGAATCATCGCCGCCGACACCCATTTGCTTTGCAGCGATTCTGACCCATGTGTAGCGAACACTTGGAAGTTCATCCAGATGCATTGCGTTTTCGAGTTCATAGGCACTGTATGGCAGTACGCTCATTTCAAACGGAGCAGATGCCTTTTGGAACGTCAGACCATGCTGCATATCATCATGGACAGAGAGCGTTCTTACACCGGTACGGTTGCCGCATTCCTGCGGATTGAGATACCCGGAAAGATTTTCTTTTGCCGTAGATTTCCACGATCCCAGTCTTGCTCCTTTGCATCGGTCACTGTAATTTTCATCAGGACCGAGTCCGTAATACTGAAAATTGCAAAGCTGTTTTTTCATCTTGAAGTCCAATGCAAGAACCGGCATATCGGACATACCGCTTACTCCTGCATAATTTACACTTACGCCCAGCTTTCCGTCAAAGTGTGCGGTATAGGTTACAGTAAACTCAAAAGTCGGAATGCAGGCAGCCTGATATGTGAAAGTGATTTTCAGAGCATCTTCCTGTTCCAGCCATGAAACGGTTTTATACTTTGCAAATTTGCCTGCGACATGCCACTGTGCAAGATTGTACGGCTCGGAAGCACCGGTGTCATTATCCGTCATTGCTCTCCAGAAGCTGACCTTTGGTGTGCGTGTGATATATTCAAAACCATTGTATTTCAGAGAACTGATGCCGCCCTCTTTTTTGTCGAACATCATGGAGAAGTTTTCTCCGTGAACGCCAATGATAACATCGCCGTATACAATCGCTGGCTTTTGCAATGTGGTTTCCGGGATCTGATCATCTTTCACTTCAAACACTTCCTGAGCAAAGGCAATTTCGTGCCCTGCATCTGCCCATAGTGTCTGATTTGCGGTAACGGCGGAAACATGATAAACATATTCTCCTGCACTGTCTATTTTGTGAAGCGTCAGTTTCATTGTCTTGCTTTCTCCGGCAGGAACATTCAGAGAAAAAGTATCGGATTTCAGAACAACGCCGTTCTTTTCCAATCGTACAACAAAGGACAAGTTGTTTGTATCTGCAAAGAGATTTCGGTTTTCTACGGTAAGCATTCCGTTTTGAATAGACATTCTGATGTTGGAGTAAAGAGCCTTCATTTCCTGAACCTTTGGAGAGTAGGTTCTGTCAGCATAGATCACACCGTTGGTGCAGAATTCGTAATCGCTTGGTCTGTCCTCAAAATCTCCGCCATAAGCCAGAACTGTTTCCCCGTCGTCATTTTGGGTTTCGATTGCCTGATCGATGTAGTCCCAGATGAAACCACCCTGATAAGCCTCATATTTGTCCTCAAGGTCAGTGTAAAGGCTCAAACCGCCAAGAGAATTGCCCATAGCGTGCATATACTCACAGCTGATATACGGTCTGCCGTTATTCTGTTTCAGGTATTCTTCCACTTCCTGCGGTTTTGCGTACATACGGCTTTCCATATCCGTGATAGAATCATACTGATGATTCGGAACTCTTGTAACACCCTCATAGTGCACCAGTCTTGTCGGGTCTACACTTCTGAAATATTCCGACATTGCAGCAATATCTTCTCCGCAGTATGATTCATTTCCGCAAGACCAGATGAGGACACTTGCGTGATTCTTGTCACGTTCATACATTGATTTTGCTCTGTCCAGTACAGCTTCTTTCCATTCCGGAAGTGAACCCGGTACATTCCAAGACGGATCTGTTGCACCAAGCTTCTGCCATGTACCGTGTGTTTCCAGATTGGTTTCATCAATCAGATAAATGCCGTATGCATCACAAAGCTGATACCAAAGAGAATTGTTCGGATAATGACATGTACGAACTGCATTGATATTGTTTTTCTTCATGAACTGGATATCAAACAGCATATCTTCCTTTGTGATTGCTCTGCCTGTTTTCGCATCAAATTCGTGTCGATTGATGCCCTTGAAAATGATACGTTTTCCGTTTAAACACATGATCCCGTTTTTCAGTTCAAATCGACGGAATCCGACTTTGGTTCTGCTGACCTCGATTTCATTTCCGTCTTCGTCTGTCAGAATCACTGTAAACGTATAGAGATTCGGTATTTCGGCACTCCAAGGCTTGCTATTTTCAATTGTCCAGTTTACAGATTCCTTTTCATTGGATTGTGCGATGACCGTTCCATTTTCATCTGTCAGGATCGATTTCACAGAACACTTGCCCGCAATATCCAGCGTTGCAGAGAAGATACCATTTGTACCGTCATAATCTGCAATCACTCTCATATCACGAACATGGGCAGACGGTGCCGCATAAAGGAATACGTCACGGAAAATGCCGGAGAATCTCCAGAAATCCTGATCTTCCAGCCAGCTTGCAGAACTTCTTTTGAACACTGCAACAGCAAGTTTGTTGTCCTTTTCACGGATATATGGTGTCAGTTCAAATTCAGACGGTGTAAAAGAATCTTCGCTGTAGCCGATAAATTCGCCGTTCAGCCAGACATACATAGCAGTTTCCACACCCTGAAAAGAAATAAATACACGCTTGTTTTTCAGAGCATCGTTCAAGTCAAAATATCTGACGTAGCTGCCGACAGGGTTGTCCTTTTCAGAGATAAACGGCGGACGGAGATGCTCCTGTCCCTCCCAAGGATAAATGGTATTGACGTACTGCGGTTTGCCGTATCCCTGCAATTCCATGTGTCCCGGAACCTGAATGTTGTCAAAATTGTCAGTGCTGTCGCTTTCTTCATAGAACTTTTGCTGCCATTCAGACGGATTCTTTGCCCACGCAAATTTCCAGGTGCCGTTCAGATTCTGAATCAGAGAGGAATTGTCTGCATCGGCTTCCAAATGGTTTGCATAGATTCTGTGGTCGGAATGTGCTGCGATTTTGTTGACTGCAAACACTTCCGGATCGGTCAGCCAGTCGAGTGTATATTTCATATTGTTTCCTCCATTTTAGTTCTGTGATTCCATCACAACTTCATTTTCGGATATTCCAAGTTTTTCTTTGATTTCCGCATTTGCCTTTTCAACATTCATCTTAGAAAGAATAAATGTGATGATCAGATCCAGTGCAAACGGAACGATCAGATACATAATGTGAAGCATATTGATAGCAGAATCAGGCTGTAATGTCAAAGTGCCCTTGAATCCGCTAAAGTCGAGCAAAAGACCGACAATTGCTGTTCCAAGTCCACCACCAATTTTTACACCAAGTGATGTGCAGGAGTACATGATTCCATCAACGTGCTTGTGTTTGGTAAGCCAGCTATATTCAGAGCATGATGCGATGACTGCATTCATATCACCTTGCCATGGACCTTGACCGAGTGCTGCAAGTGCTGTAAATGCAAGCATCAGCGGAATGTTTCCCATGTATCCGGCAACTGCTACCAGAAGTCTGCCAACTGTTGCTACCATGTAGCTGTATTTGTTCAGCTTATACATTCCGTTCCATTTTTGTACGATGGTAGGAGTGAAGATCAAGGCGATAATCAAAGGAATATTGATAAACCACGCAAATGTGCCGAACATATTCTCATCTGCGAGAATATATTTTGCATAGTATGTTCCAACACCGATCATTGCACCATAGAACTGCTGCAAAATGTAGGTTACTGTGATCATCACATAATATTTGTTGTGTACGAGAATTTTGAATGCTTCGCCAAAACTGTATTTGGTTTCTTCTATTTTTGTTTCACTGTCTGCAAGTTCCTCATCAGAAAGTTCCTTTACAGAAAGAGCTGAAATTGTATTTACAATAAGACCGATAACCGCATAAATAATTGCGACTGTTCTCCAGCCATTTGCACCGCCGCCCATTGCTTCAACAAATTGGAATGTAACAGCCTGAATCAGGAGGCTTGTTCCAAATGCGAAGATAAAGCGATACGAACCCATCTGAACTCTTTCCTTGCTGTTCTTTGTAACAAGAGCGGTCAGAGCAGAATATGCGATGTTGTTTGCCGTATAAAATACACTGTTAAGAAGTGTGTAGCAGATAAAGAACCATGCGTACTGAGCAAAATTATCCATGTTCATCGGGATTGCAAATACACCAATCAAGGTAATTGCACAGCCGATAAAACCATAAAGCATCCACGGTTTTGCCTTGCCCATTTTCGTATGTGTCTTATCAATCAACGTACCAAAAATGATGTCTGTTATTCCATCAAAAATCTTCGATACAGCAATGAGAACGCCAATAACACCTGCGTTTAATCCAATCGTGTCGGTAAGATAGATCATTACGAATGATGTCAGCAATGCATAGACAACGTTTCCTGCAACATCGCCGGAACCATAACCGACTTTGTTATACCACTTTAAGTATGTTTTTTCTTTGCTCATAATAGAGCTCCTTTCATTGTTTGTATGCCCACATGGACAGAATTTTCCCATAACGAATGATACGAACTGCTTTTCATCTTGCAAAAACGAAATAATGCCATCGTCAGAATAGATGATTATTTTTTTGAGCATAAAGAATTTTTACTGAATTCAACATGGAATTACAATGAAAGACGTCTTTTTTAATTCTTTCCTCTCATTTCTTAACTCCATTATACCACACAAAGCGGCTTAAAAAATACACAAAGTTATAAAATATATGCACAAAGTTTAGGATTTTTCTTGTAATCAGTGCTCAGGTGTGATATACTATAGTTATAGAAGCAAGGAGGTGCTTTTTATGTTTATGAATGTTGCCTATTTGAACAACTCTACATCTACTGTAGTGGATAATACGAAACCTTTGATTGTAACAAGCTGTGGAAATTATCGTGTGAAAAATCGTTCTGAAGTAGTAACACATCGTCCGAAGGGAAGAAAAGATTATCAGCTTTTATATATTGCCTCCGGAAAAGGACATTTTTTCATTCACGGAGAAGAAAAAACGGTTTCAGCCGGAAATATTATTATATATTTGCCGGATCAACCACAGGAATATGTTTATTATCGTGCAGATCAAACCGATGTTTATTGGGTGCATTTTACCGGAAATGAAGTAGAAGAAATTTTAAATTATTACAATATCAACCTGAAAAATAATATTCTCTATATTGGAACATCTCCCGATTATCAGTGGTTATTTGGTCAGATGATCCAGGAATTGCAGCTTTGCAGACCACGGTATGATGAATTGATTTCTTTGCAGCTGCGAAATATTTTTGTTTTGATAAGCCGTGCAATCATGAGTGCAAAGAAATTCAGCAGCACCAGTGAAAAAGAAGTTGCTTTTGCGATGCACTATTTTCGTAAGAATTACAACACAGAAATCAGCATTGAGGAGTACTCCGAATCCAGAGGGCTTAGCAACTGTTGGTTTATTCAGTGCTTTAAAGAAATCACAGGTTCCAGTCCGCTGCAATATATCTTAAAGCTGCGAATCTCCAACGCACAAAATTTGTTAGAAAATACAGACTACACCATTACTGAAATTGCAAATATGGTTGGATACACCAATTCGCTTTATTTCAGCAGACTGTTTCATAAATACATTGGTATGTCACCAAAAGAATATCGAAAAGTAAAACTCAAAGAAAATCTCAGGGAGTAAAAAACAAAACTCGTTTGGCTAAAACTAAACCAAACGAGTTTTGTTGATTTTTGATAAGAAATAAGGAATGGCTACATTACCAAACACGTCTGAATTGCAATCTCCTCAGCCTGCAGCTCGAAGAGATTTTCAAGCTGCCAAACCTTAGCGGTATCAGCATTTTTCATCGCAAGTGCATATTCAGGATCAGTAGCACGCATTTTGTTCCAGATCTTCCATAATCAGCAGAGAAGATTTTGAAAAGGTACAGGAAAAGCTGAATTAACTTCTTTGTTTTCCTAATCGTGTTTAATGTATTTAGTGATAGTATCGA
>OGYU01002949.1_pt1 | contig 10548 bp, 7 predicted proteins | sample 1576581 | NCBI WGS metagenome assembly OGYU01 (sample SAMEA3541547, study PRJEB24748) | human gut metagenome | biome: human gut; feature: human-associated habitat; material: faeces | place: China | collected 2012 | reverse complement strand
AAGAACAGCGTCAGATGTATACTGTAGAATGCGCAGAATGCGGAAAAGAAACACAGGTTCCTTTTGAACCAAAAGGAGACCGTCCAGTTTATTGTCGTGATTGCTTCAACGCTAGACGCAATAAATAATTTAGTTTAATCGGCAAGGAGGCTTGGATATTTCCGAGCCTTTTTTAAGGTTAGATGTAATTATAATTTTATAAACAAATTTAAAGAAGGGAAGTTACATAATGAGTAAGAAACTATTAACTTTATGTGCTCTTTGTATGTTTGCTGTAAGTGCACTTTTCGCTGGCTGTGGACAAGATAGTTCTGATAAAGCAGCTTCTAGCGGAGAAAAAGTATTACGTGTAGGTACTAATGCTGACTTTGCTCCATTTGAATTCCAAGACGAAAATGGTAGCACAGAATATCAAGGTTTTGATATGGATTTAATCAGAGCTGTAGCTAAAGAAATGGGTTACACAGCTGAAATTCAAAATGTTAACTTCGATGGCTTAATTCCTGCTATGGAATCTGGCAATATTGATATAATTGCTTCTGGTATGACTATTAATGAAGAACGTAAAAATCAGGTAGAATTCTCTGATCCTTACTATATTTCTGGTCTTACTATCGTTGTTCCTAAAGATAACACTGATATCAATGGTTTTGCTGATTTAAAAGGCAAAAAAATAGCTGTACAGATCGGTACAACTAGCATGGAAGAAGCACAGAAAATCGAAGGTGCTGAAGTAAAAGCTTTAAATAGTTCTGCTGATACATTTATGGAACTAAAAGCAGGTAACGTTGATGCAGTTATTAATGACCTTCCTGTAAATGATTATTATATTGTAAAAACTAAAGCTACTGATGTAAAACGTTTAGATGATAAACTTACATCTGAAGAATATGGTTTTGCAATGAAAAAAGGTAATACAGAATTAAAACAAAAAGTAGATGCAGCTTTAAAAACACTTAAAGAAAATGGTGAATATGACAAAATCTATGAAAAATGGTTTGGTACAAAACCTGCTAAATAATAGATTTTGTATTTAACATAGTAACCTAGAAGGACACTGTCTGATGGTCAGTGTCCTTTTTCTATAATAGAAGAAAGTGAGGAGGTTTTATTTTTGGATTTTAGATTTGATATTATTATCAATGCTTTTCCATTACTTATTGAAGGTGCTATTTTCACAATTCAAATTACAGCACTAAGTGTTGCAATTGGTATTATTATTGGTTTATTTGTTGGTGTTGCTCGCATTAGTAAAATTAGAATAATTAAATGGTTAGCAGCTATTTATGTTGACTTTTTACGTGGAACACCTTTATTAGTACAGATTTTCTTGATATATTTTGCACTACCTGTATTAACAGGTATAAAAATGAACCCATTTGTATCAGCTATTGCTGCTTGTAGTATCAATAGTGGTGCATATGTAGCGGAAATTTTTAGAGCAGGTATACAATCTATAGATAATGGTCAGATGGAAGCAGGTCGCTCTTTAGGTTTATCTTGGTTCCAGACAATGAGATATATAATTATTCCTCAGGCTTTTAAACGTGTAATACCACCACTAGGAAATGAATTTATCGCTTTATTGAAAGATTCATCATTAGTGTCTGTTATTGGCTTTGAAGAATTAACTCGTCGTGGTCAATTAGTTATTGCTAGAACATATGCTTCTTTAGAAATTTGGGTTTGTGTTGCTTTAATTTATTTAATAATGACATTATCTATTTCTCGTTTTGTAGCATATTTAGAGCGGAGGTATCAAATTGATGATAGAAATTAAAAATCTGCATAAGTCTTTTGGTCATGTAGAAGTATTAAAAGGCGTAGATGTTTCCATTGAAGAAAAAGAAGTGGTAGTTATAATTGGGCCAAGTGGTTCTGGTAAATCTACACTACTTCGTTGCATGAATTATTTAGAAGAGCCTACAAGTGGAGATATCACTGTAGATAATATGAAACTCGATAAACATGCAGATATCAATAAAATTCGTGAAAATATCGGTATGGTATTCCAACGTTTTAATTTATTTCCACATATGACAGTATTAGAAAATATTGTACTTGCACCAACAAAAGTGTTGAAAATTTCACGTGATGAAGCAATCTCAACAGCTATGGATTTATTACAAAGAGTTGGTTTAAAAGAAAAAGCTAATTCTTATCCAAGTCAGTTATCTGGTGGGCAACAACAACGTGTTGCTATTGCTAGAGCTCTTGCAATGAAACCAAAAGTTATGCTCTTTGACGAACCAACATCAGCTCTTGACCCAGAAATGGTAACAGAAGTATTAGATGTTATGAAAAGCTTAGCTAATCAAGGTATGACAATGGTTGTAGTTACTCATGAAATGGGATTTGCTCGTGAAGTTGGGGATCGTGTATTATTCGTAGATGAAGGTCGTATCATTGAAGAAGGTACACCAAAGGAAATTTTTGAAAATCCTAAACAAGAACGTACAAAATTATTCTTATCTAAAATTCTTTAAAATTAAAATCAAATATTCTAGTTTAAATCGCATTTTAAGCTAGAATATTTGATTGACGCTCATCTGCTAGTATGCTATAATTTATTATTACTGGACGTGCGATTATTTGTCGTAAAAAAACTAAATAAAAATTAGTTTGAGATGAGTAACGTTCAAAAATTTTAACATAAAAAGTGAGAGTTCTTTTGATTTTATTTCAAAGAAAATAAAGCTTTATGTTAAGTTTTAGGTAAGCAAACAGCAAGCCTATAAAGTTAGTTGTTCTTTAAAAACACAAAATGTAGGACTTCATATTTTAGAAGCTACAAAGGAGTTTTGGCAGTTCCTTTAAGAGGATATACTTCTTAAAAATCTTCTATTGGCAATTATAACTGTTAAGTATATAAGTACTGTAGTTATTATTGTTGAGAGAAGAATGTCAATATATTTGATTACGTTATAGAAAATATTTTTCTATAGCTTTATATATTTTGGAGTGAATGAGGTGTACAAAGGAATATCTTTGTCAATTACAAAGCAAGGTCTTTAAAGAGAAAAAGTGCCTTGCCTTTTTAACGTTTAATGTATGTTGATAGTGAAAACATATCAAAGCGTGTAGACAAAAGATAAGAAAACACTTTATTCATATGTTTAATATTTAGTTTCAATTCGGTTTGAGGGGTGAAGATTTTAATGTTCAATCCTGTCTCAGTTGGTAAACGGACCAGGTATAGCTATGCCAAAATCAAAGAGGTTATGGATATGCCTCATCTTCTGGATATCCAGAGAAATTCTTATGATTGGTTTATGAAGGAAGGATTACAGGAGATTTTCCATGATATCTCTCCAATTCAGGGATTTACAGGAAATCTTGTGTTATCGTTTGAAGGTTTTTCTTTAGGAAAACCTAAATATGATATTGATGAATGTAAAGAACGCGATGCTACGTATTCTGCTCCTTTACGTGTCAATGTACGCCTGGTTAATAATGATACTGGCGAAGTAAAGGAACAGGAAGTTTTCATGGGTGATTTCCCACTCATGACAGAAACAGGTACATTTATCATCAATGGTGCGGAACGTGTTATCGTAAGTCAGCTCGTTCGTTCTCCTGGTGCTTATTACGGTGAAAATATTGATCCTACTGGTAAAAGATTATATAATGCCACAGTTATTCCAAATCGTGGTGCATGGATAGAGTTTGAAACAGACTTAAATGATGTAATTTCTGTTCGTCTTGACCGCAATCGTAAATTACCAGCTACAGTATTAATCCGTGCATTAGGTTATGGTACAAATGATGCTATTATGTCTTTATTTGATAATGATGAACGCATTAGAAACACTATAGACCGTGATAATACAGTAACAAAAGAAGAAGCATTAGTAGAAATCTACAAAAGACAGCGTCCAGGCGACCCACCTACTGTAGATAATGCTAAACAACTTTTAGAACAGCTTTTATTTGATCCTAAACGTTATGATTTAGCAACTGTAGGTCGTTATAAATTAACTAAAAAATTAGGCTGGAAACGTCGTCTTTTAGGCAAACAATTAGCTGAGCCATTAGTAGATAAAGAAACTGGTGAAGTTTTAGTTCCTGCTGATGTTACAATTGAAGCATCTATGGTTGAAGATATTACTATCGAACAAGAAAATAATATCTTCGGTGAAGATGAACATGCAATTGTTTATATTAAAGATAAAAACAATAATAGAATTAAGATGATTTGTTCTCGTACTTTACCATACAATCATCGTACAATTACTATTAACGATATTATTGCATCTATTAGTTATTTATTAAACTTAATGGATGGACATGGACATAAAGATGATATCGACCATTTAGGAAATCGTCGTATCCGTTCTGTTGGTGAATTGTTACAAAATCAATTCCGTATCGGTTTATCCCGTATGGAACGTGTAATCAGAGAACGTATGAATACACAAGATAATGATGTAATTACACCACAAGCTCTTGTAAATATTCGTCCTGTTGTGGCAGCAATCAAAGAATTCTTTGGTTCTAGCCAGTTGTCTCAGTTCATGGACCAGAATAACCCACTTAGTGAACTTACACATAAACGTCGTTTATCTGCACTTGGTCCTGGTGGTCTTAGCCGTGAACGTGCAGGGTTCGAAGTTCGTGACGTACACAACTCTCACTATGGTCGTATGTGTCCTATCGAAACTCCAGAAGGTCCAAACATCGGTCTTATCGGTTCCCTTGCAACATATGCTCGTATTAATGAATTTGGCTTTATGGAAACACCTTATCGTAAAGTCGATAAAGTTAATAAACAAGTAACAACAGATGTTCGTTATTTAACAGCTGATGAAGAAGATGATTTAGTAATTGCACAAGCCAATGAACCATTAGATGAAAATAACTGGTTCAAAGCTCAGCGTGTAACAGCACGTGTTCATGAAGAAACAATGCTTGTTGATGCAGATAGTGTAGATTACATGGACGTATCACCAAAACAGATTGTATCCATTGCGACAGCAATGATTCCATTCTTAGAAAACGACGATGCTAACCGTGCCTTAATGGGTGCGAACATGCAACGTCAGGCTGTACCTCTTTTCAGAACACAGGCACCACTTGTTGGTACTGGTATGGAATATAAAGCAGCTTGCGACTCTGGCGTTATGGTACTTGCAAAACGCGCAGGTGAAGTTGTTAGAGTAACAGCAGATCTCATTGAAGTTCGTGCAGACGAAACTGGTGAAATCGACCATTATAAATTACAAAAATATTTACGTTCCAACCAAGGTACATGTATGAACCAAGTGCCAATCGTGTACAAAGGTGATCATGTAGAAGCAAAAGAACCTATCGCTGATGGTCCAGCAACTGACCATGGTGAATTAGCTCTTGGTTACAACGTTATCGTAGCATATATGCCTTGGGAAGGTTATAACTACGAAGATGCGATTTTATTAAGTGAAAAACTTGTAAAAGAAGATATTTACACATCTATCCATATTGAAGAATATGAATGCGATGCTCGTGATACAAAACTTGGACCAGAAGAAATCACACAAGATATTCCAAACGTAGCAGAAGATGCTCTTCGCGACCTTGATGCTGATGGTATTATCCGTATCGGTGCAGAAGTTCGTGCAGGTGATATCTTAGTTGGTAAAGTTACTCCAAAAGGAGAAACAGAACTTACAGCAGAAGAAAGATTATTACGCGCTATCTTTGGTGAAAAAGCTCGTGAAGTTCGTGATACTTCCCTTCGCGTTCCACATGGTGAAGCTGGTCGAATTGTTGATGTTAAAATCTTCAACCGTGCTAAAAATGATGAATTACCACCTGGTGTAAATCAGTTAGTACGTGTATATATTGCTCAAAAACGTAAAATCTCTGTCGGCGATAAAATGGCTGGTCGTCATGGTAACAAAGGGGTTGTATCCCGTGTTATGCGTGAAGAAGATATGCCATTCTTACCAGATGGTACTCCAGTAAATATCGTGCTTAACCCATTAGGCGTGCCTTCACGTATGAACATCGGACAGGTACTTGAAACACATCTTGGTATGGCTGTTCGTGAACTTGGTATGCAGATTAAAGCAGGAGATCCAACAGTAGAATCTCGTTTACGTGCAATTGGTTATGATTTTGATAAAAATGGTATGCCAAAACCAGACGTTGCTGGTATTCACATTGCAACTCCAGTATTCGATGGTGCAAAAGGTAACGAAGTATTTGAAACACTCAAAGCTTCTGGTTTCTCTGATAATGGTAAGACTATTTTATATGATGGTCGTACAGGTGAACCATTTGAAAATCCTGTTACAGTAGGTTGCGTGTACATGCTTAAACTTCATCACCTTGTTGATGATAAAATCCATGCTCGTTCAACTGGTCCATACTCTCTCGTTACTCAACAGCCACTTGGTGGTAAAGCACAATTTGGTGGTCAGCGTTTCGGGGAAATGGAAGTTTGGGCTCTCGAAGCATATGGTGCAGCTTATACACTTCAAGAAATTTTAACAGTAAAATCTGACGATGTTGTTGGACGTGTTAAAACATATGAAGCTATTGTAAAAGGTGAAAACATTCCTGAACCAGGTGTTCCAGAATCCTTCAAAGTTCTCATTAAAGAGTTACAAAGTATTGGTCTTGATATTAAAGTTCTTTCCGAAGATGCACAGGAAATTATGATTAATGATATTGAAGATGATATCAATGAAACTGCAAGAGAACTCGATATGGATGCAACAGCAACAAAAGAATCTTATGGTCAAGCAGTAACAACAGATGTTTCTGAAGAAAATGTAGTAGAAGATGATTATACTACTGAAGAACCAACAGATGATATCATTGCTGATCTTGGTGCAGATAATTTTGACGAATAATATAATGGTTTAATTTAATCGATTTAAGAGCATTTATAATTATAAATGCTCTTAATCAATAAATTGAAATAGTGATATAGTAATGTAGGTAACTTTTATTTGTTTAATAAAAGTTTTTTAACAGATGCAAGGCTGAATTTTAAAGAAAGGGAGTGACAGCCCCTTGTTAGATGTAAATAATTTTGATTCTATGCGCATAGGACTAGCTTCTCCAGAAAAGATTCGTGAATGGTCTTATGGCGAAGTAAAAAAACCAGAAACTATCAATTATCGTACTTTAAAACCTGAACGTGATGGTTTGTTCTGTGAAAGAATTTTTGGTCCTACACGTGACTGGGAATGTCATTGCGGTAAATACAAACGCATTCGTTATAAAGGTATTGTCTGTGACCGTTGTGGCGTAGAAGTAACTCGTGCAAAAGTACGTCGTGAACGTATGGGTCATATAGAGCTCGCTGCACCAGTATCTCACATTTGGTACTTTAAAGGCATTCCAAGTCGTATGGGTCTTATCTTAGATGTATCACCTCGTTCTTTAGAGAAAGTATTATACTTTGCTTCTTATATAGTATTAGATCCAGGCGATACACCTCTTATTAAAAAGCAACTTTTATCCGAAAATGAATACCGTGAGTATTATGATAAATATGGCTCTAGCTTCAAAGTAGGCATGGGTGCTGAAGCGGTAAAACAGCTTTTAGAAGAATTAGATTTAGATAAAATGAATAAAGAATTACGTGAAGAACTTCGTACTTCTAGCGGTCAGCGTAAAGTTCGTGCTATTCGTCGCTTAGAAGTAGTAGAAGCTTTCCGTAAATCTGGCAATAAACCATCTTGGATGATTCTTGATGTAGTACCAGTTATTCCACCAGAATTACGTCCAATGGTTCAATTAGATGGTGGTCGTTTTGCTACATCTGACTTAAATGATTTATATCGTCGTGTTATCAACCGTAATAATCGTTTAAAACGTTTATTAGACTTAGGTGCACCAGATATTATCGTGCGCAATGAAAAACGTATGCTTCAAGAAGCAGTTGACGCACTTATCGATAATGGTCGCCGTGGTCGTGCTGTAACAGGCCCTGGTAACCGTCCACTTAAATCTTTAAGTGATATGCTCAAAGGTAAACAAGGTCGTTTCCGTCAGAACTTATTAGGTAAACGTGTTGACTACTCTGGTCGTTCCGTTATCGTTGTAGGTCCTGAACTTAAACTTCATCAATGTGGTTTACCAAAAGAAATGGCTCTTGAATTATTCAAACCATTTGTAATGAAAAAACTTGTAAATTCTGGACTTGCACACAATATTAAATCTGCAAAACGCATGGTTGAACGTATTCGTCCAGAAGTTTGGGATGTATTAGAAGAAGTTATTAAAGAACATCCAGTTCTTTTAAACCGTGCCCCTACGCTTCACCGTCTTGGTATTCAGGCTTTTGAACCTGTACTCACAGAAGGTCGTGCACTTAAATTACATCCACTTGCTTGTACAGCTTACAACGCTGACTTCGATGGTGACCAGATGGCTATTCACCTTCCACTTTCAGCAGAAGCTCAAGCAGAAGCTCGTATTTTAATGCTTGCTGCTAACCACATCTTAGCACCAAAAGATGGTGGCCCAATTATCACTCCATCTCAGGATATGGTACTTGGTTCTTACTATTTAACAATCCTTCGTCCAAATGCATGACCGAGCGCGGCTCGGTCGTGATGGTGCTGTCCAAGAATGGCAACGACCGGAATACCGTCTGGTCCTATCAGTTCAGCCATGTGCTTGCCGGCAATCAGCCGCCCAGCAAGCCGCAGAATCCGGAAGCCAGGAACGGAAAGTACACGCTGACCGATACCAAGATACAGCCGGAAAGTACGAGCGTTCGCCCCGGTACCGATGCTGTATTTACCATTTCTGCGACCCCGACCGGAGGAGCAGGGAGCGTTACTTATCGCTGGCAGAGCAGAACGGACGGCGGCCGCTGGACGGATCTAAACAAGACCGACTATCAACTGACCATCGAAAATACCTACACCAGCCTGCCTCTGGTAACGGGTCTGTATCAGAATACGGACGGCAAGCTGTTCAAGCCCGGCGCTGCCGAAACGGTTGAGGTCACGACCACCGGCGGCAGACAATCTCTATGAAATCGCGGTAAGCGGCTGCACCTACGGCGACACGATTTCTCCGAGCTTGCAGGGTGTAAAAGTCAATGACTATACTTCCAGTGCGGAAGGAAAACAGATCACCTACGCCGCCTACAAGGACGGCTCGCGTACCCCTGTGGACTGCTAACAATACGCTCGTCCCCGGCACCTATCGCATTACTGCCTCGGAGGGCAGCAAGGTGATTTTCACCGCTACGCCGGCAAAAAACTATCAGGTTTGGAAGTGGACGGTCAAATCCGGCGCTCAGGTGCTGACTGAAAATACAGACTACACCCTTTCGGCAGATAAGAAAACGCTGACGGTTTCGAGTTTGCAGAAGAATCTGGATGTACACGTTGAATTCTCCAACCAGTTCTACACGGTGTCGGCGCAGAGCGATACCCATGGCTCTGTCACCGCCGCAGTGGGCGATGTTCCGGTCTTGACCTCTTCTGTACTCAGCGGCACCGAGGTTACCTTTACGACGAAGCCGTCCCTCGCAATGGGCATTGCCGGCTGGCAGTACAGGACCTCCGAGAACGGTACATGGATTAACTCGAGCGTTACCGGACTGAGCTACACGATTCGCAATCTGCAAAGCAATATCTGGGTTCGCGCACTGGTGAACGACAACGCAAAACCGACGACAGTAAACTTCGGTGTTGTGGACGAGAACGGTCATGCTGTCGAGGGCGGCACGCTGACTGCAAAGAACGGCTCGAATACGTTCGACTCCGGCGCAAAGCAGCCTGCCGGCTTGACCATCGTCTTTACGGCAACGCCGAAGGACGGTTATCAGGTCGAGGGCTGGTATACGGCAGCTAACGGCTCGACCGCAATCACCGGAACGGCATCCGAGCAGAACAGCTACACCCTTACCAATCTGACCAACGCGGCAAATGTCTATGTGGCATTTGAGAAAATCCTGACCTATGATATCACTGTCGATACGACCGGTCGGGGTCGTGTTACCGCGACGGTAAACGGCGCGAAAGCGGATATTACGGACGGCACATTCCGACCGAATGCAGCCGTCACCCGCGAGCAGGCGGCAACAATCCTGTACCGCTGCGCACAGAGCAAGAACATCGACGTTAGTGTAGGCGAGAATACGAACATTCTCAGCTTCGCAGACGCGCAACAGGCAAGCGAATACGCAATTCCCGCATTGCAGTGGGCTGTCGGCGCAGGTGTGCTGAACGGCAAGAGCGACAACCTTCTTGCCCCGACCGGCACTGCAACTCGTGCCGAGATCGCCGCAATCATGCAGCGCTGGTGCGAGAAGATCGTTCAAAAGTAAAACCAAATACGCCGGATAGCATGAAAAAGGAGCAGTCTATGACTGCTCCTTTCAGATTGTCGAAAAAACGAAGTTTTTCGACAGTCTCGGAGCGTATAGCATGAATTTGCTGTACGCTCTTTTTATGGTCTTGCAATCTATTTTCCAATAGCATGAATTTTTACACGTTCCCGCGGAATTTAATCGTAATATCCGTCATATTCATGCGCTCTCTGGGAAACTGGTGCCGCTCGAGGTAGTCGTAGAGCAGGCGAATCGGGAGCGTGCCC
>OGYU01002948.1_pt1 | contig 10553 bp, 7 predicted proteins | sample 1576581 | NCBI WGS metagenome assembly OGYU01 (sample SAMEA3541547, study PRJEB24748) | human gut metagenome | biome: human gut; feature: human-associated habitat; material: faeces | place: China | collected 2012 | reverse complement strand
GTACACGTTTTCAAACAGAAAGGAGGGCGCGGCGCAGCAGCCAATTCGCGTTCAAGGATGCATCTGTCATGAGAGATAGAGAATAAAGGAGAACATACCTTATGAGAACACAGGAAAAGCGTGCAACACGGTTTCGCTCTATCCAGACCTCACTTCTATTCGTTATCGTACCGGCAGTTATTATATCCATGGCAGTCCTCTCGCTGATGGGATACCTGAGCTCCAAGGCTATCATCCAAACCAGCGCAGGCACCGAAATGTCCCAGTGCCTTTCGGTAGCCATGGGTTCCATCGAAATGTCGCTGTCCAATAACCGCATGGTTGCTGAAACTATGGCGCGCGGCGTGGAGGCTGTCCAAAGGCAGGCTGTAAAGGGGGAGCAGACCGCGTCAGATTGGGATGCGGCAGCCTATCAGGAAATTCTGACCTCCTTTGTGGGGAGCAACCCGGAGACGTTCGGCGGCGGGATTTGGTTCGAGCCCTACCAGTACCGACCGGAGCAGCGGTATTTCTCTCCCTATTGCATGCGCCAGAATGGAGCCGTCACTTATGTAGACAACTATTCTCTGGGGGAGGGCGTCTATTATACCGACCAGGATTGGTACACAAACGCCGCCAATACCACTCAAAAGTCCGTTTGGTCTGCTCCATATTACGATGAATTTGCCCAGATTTCCATGGTGACCTCCTCCGCCCCGATCTACGACGAGACCGGCCGCCTGCTGGGAGTCGCCACAGCGGATATTGACCTGACTCAGATGCAGCAGATGGTGCTCTCGCTGGACGTTGTGGCCAACGGCCGTGCCTTTCTGATTGATGATACTGGGGTATACATTGCAGACGAGGACAGCGAGAAGCTCCTGTCCGCCAACATAACTCTTTTTCTAAGACGCTGCAAAGTTAAAAGTTTGTTTTTAATCTGCAAAATAAAAAATGATTTTTTTAGTGCTGTTACTATAAAATAGGAATTTAATGGTCAGTCCGAAAAAACTGTGGGTATGTTATGTTAATACGCGAAAGTAAGCTATCAGTGCGGTTGGATTAAAAAAAACAACCCAATGCGATTCTGATCGCAATCTACATAAGTTACCACTGGTTATCTTCCCTGAAGTTTTAATGAAGTATTTTGAGTCGTCTTTTTAGGGCTTCCGAAAGCCTTGATCTCAAATCATTGAAAAATAAAAGCGGGTCATAAACTACTTTTATGACCCGCTTGCGGAAGCTGGGGGATTCGAACCCCCGGTACGGTTACCCGTACGTCAGTTTAGCAAACTGGTGGTTTCAGCCACTCACCCAAACTTCCTTCTTTTCAGAAGCGTTATCTCTCAAACGCGGTGCAAAGATAAGGGGATAAATTGAATTATGCAAACATTTTGCTCTTTTTTTAGATATATTTTTTTGATGGAAGTAATAAGATGCTGATAGTGAAGTGCTAATGGATGGAATTAATTTTTCTCCCAAAAATCCAAACATTCTTTAGCCACCTTATTGGGCAATGGTATTTTTTGATATATTCAATGCTGTCGGCGGATAATTGAGAAATTTGGGTTAGCTAATAAACTATCTAGTTTATTATAAATGTCATTTTCTTCAGGGTATACGTTGATGATAGGATGAAGTCTGTCTTTGCCTAATAAGTTGTAATGTTCCTCTTCTGTACCTCCTACAACTATAATTCCTTTGCTCATGGCATATAATGCATTTTAATCCCAGGGGATAAGAATAAAGTTGATCTAACATTATATCGCACCCGTCCATAAAATATTCACATTCGTCATACGGGGTGAAAACGGTTTGTTGTTTGATTTCGCATGCAGATGGATGTCTGTAATATAATTTATAGAGGGAGCTATAAAGCCTCAACATCTCCAGTGGAGTCGCGGGGGTGGAAGCCCACCCTTCTCTACTTCTACCATAGAGGACGTAAGTAGCTGAAAAGCGAAAATGGATTAGAAATTTTCATTCTAATCCATTTTCGCTTTTGGAGGTTCCTGGCGGATTCGAACCGCCGTACACGGTTTTGCAGACCGCTGACTAAGCCACTCATCCAAGGAACCTTGTCGTTAGCAATCTTTGTTTCTCGATTGCGGTTGCAAAGGTACGACATTTTTTTTAATCTGCAAATATTCTGCTATTTTTTTCTCACTTTTTCTGCATTTTTTTCGCAACCGTACTTTGGCTTGTTCTGCATAGACTTCATGGCGCAGTCCGAACTACAGCATTCACACGGATTGCTATTGTTCTTTATGCGCTTGAAATACTGAAAGATACGTATGCTTATCCATATGGTGCAGAGGCATACAATTGCAATAACTATAATTTGTTGTAACTCCATGCTTGATAAACAAATAATTTTAGGTTTAGGTTTATTAAACGATAAGACTTCCTATTTGAAATACAGTAAATGCAATAAGCCAAGCCAATCCAGTGGTGTATCCTGCTGTGAATATGGCCCATTTCCAACTGCCGGATTCTTGCTTGATTGCTGCGAAAGTGGCAATACAGGGGAAGTAAATCAATACAAACAGCATGTAAGCTAATGCAACCAGTGGAGTAATGGGGATGCGGTTAGAAAGATTCACATTTTCCACATCTCCTTCATTTGTGTATAATACTCCTAGTGTGCTTACTACCAGTTCTTTAGCCCCCACACCTGAAATAAGTCCGATTCCTAACTTCCAGTCAAATCCTAGCGGTTTGATAACAGGCTCTATGGCTTTGCCTATTTGTCCGATATATGAATTTTTTTGTTGCTCAGCCACGCTTTCGTAAGCATCATGTTGTGGATAATACCCTAGAAACCAGATAATAATTGAGGCAATCATGATAATGCCTCCCATCTTTTTCAGATATTGTGCTCCTTTTTCCCATGTATGGCGCATGATACTTTTAGAGGTAGGCATACGATAGGGGGGGAGTTCCATCACAAATGGAGAATCTTCTCCTTTCACCAGAAATTTACTGAAAATACGGGCCATTATTACTGCCAATAAAATGCCTGCTGTGTAGATGCAAAGTAGCATAAAGCTGGCGCAGTTAGGGAAAAAAGCACCTATCATAACTAAATATATGGGAAGACGAGCACTACAGGACATTAAAGGATTCACCAACATGGTGATTAGTCTGGACTTTCGGTCTTCTATAGTACGTGTTGCCATTATGGCAGGTACATTACAGCCGAATCCCATAATCAGTGGAATAAAGGACTTGCCATGCAGTCCCATCCGATGCATTATTTTATCCATGATAAATGCAGCGCGTGCCATATACCCCGAATCTTCCAATATAGAAATAAAAAAGTATAATATGAGGATATTCGGCAGGAAAACGATAACACCGCCCACTCCACCGATAATACCATCTATCAGTAAGTCTTTCAAAGGACCTTCAGCCATATTGTTCCGTATCAGGTTGCCCAACTGGTCTACTAGCCATTCAATACCTTGCATAGGGTAGTCACCCAAAACAAAGGTTCCCTCAAACATGATGTAAAGGAACAGGAAAAAAATAGGATATCCCCAAATGCGATGTGTCACAATACTGTCTATCACGCGGGTTGTTTGTTCTTTTTCCAAATGATTGTCGGTGAATGTTTCCTTCAAAGCTCCGGTAATAAAACCATATTTAGCATCCGTAATAGCTTGCTCGCTGTCTTCGTTCATCACTTTACGGATACGTAAGGTTTCCTTGTTGCGTATCGCTATAATTTCTTTGCCATTAGGCAGTGTAGAGATGAAATTTTCTATTTCCTTATCGTTTTCCAGTAATTTGATAGATAGGAAGCGGGTGGAGTATTTATGGCGTATGTCTTCGTTTTGACTGATTGCTTTTTTTACTTCTTCGATACTGCGCTCCAGTTCAGGACCGTGGTTAATGTGAATATGGCGCATGTATCCGCGTGGGCGGGCATCTTCCTCTTCTTTGTGGCTTCCGAATTCGTGGTCGGGTACATAGGTTTTGTGCCAGTCTCTCAGATCTTCCAGAATTTCAGAACGTATTTCGCCCTTTTGTGACAGGAAATCCCCGCCTTCGTAAATACCGATGATAACATGGAACAGTTGGTCTATGCCTTCACCCCGCCGGCAGACAGTAGGTATCATAGGCACTCCGATCAATTGGCTTAACTTGATGTAATCCAGTTTGTTGCCGCTGCTTTCCAGTTCGTCATACATATTCAGTGCGATGACCATACGCACATTCATGTCAATCAATTGGGTGGTAAGATAGAAATTACGTTCCAGGTTGGAAGAGTCTGCCACATTGATGATTACATCCGGAGTTTCTTCAATGATATGTTTGCGTACATAAAGTTCTTCCGGAGTATAGGCTGAAAGAGAATAGGTTCCGGGTAAATCTACAATACGGAAATGATAACCTTGGAAGTCGAAAAAACCTTCTTTGGCATCTACTGTCACACCACTGTAGTTTCCTACATGTTCATGGGCGCCGGATGCAATATTGAATAGCGAAGTCTTTCCACAATTAGGATTACCTACTAAGGCTACATTGATTGTACGGCGTTTGCCTTTTGCCAGTGCCACCAGTTCTGATTCGGACACGGGTACATCTTCTGTTATGGAACCATGGTAAGGGTTCTGCATCGTGCGTGCTTCCTGCTCGCTTATCACCTCAATCATATCTGCCTCTTGTCTTCGGAGAGAGATCTCGTAACCTAGTAGTCTGTATTTTATAGGGTCTTTCAAAGGGGCGTTCAAGATTACCTCTACGGTTTTTCCTTTAATAAAACCCATTTCAACGATTCGCTTGCGGAAACCACCGTGACCTAACACCTTGACTATTACGCCTTTTTCTCCTGTTCTTAATTCGGATAAACGCATCTTGTTTTAAATTTTTCGCAAAGATAAGTTATTACTTAGAAGTATGCAAACTATTTAGATTGTTTTTAAATAAAGAACAGGCACTTTGTTTTTGTCTTGCAGAACCCTTATCTTTGTGTCATGTTTCATTGGAATATTCAGAAGTATATAGAGGAAAAACAACTTTTCACTTTGCATGATAAGGTGTTAGTGGCATTGAGTGGCGGAGCGGATTCGGTAGCTTTGTTGCGTGTCTTGCTTGTTTTAGGGTATCATTGTGAGGCTGCCCATTGTAACTTCCATCTTCGTGGTGAGGAGTCCGATAGAGATGAAAGGTTTGTCAATGAGTTGTGTAAAGGGCTGGGAGTGACTTTGCATGTTACTCATTTTGATACAGTCGCTTATGCTTCAAGGCATCATGTTTCTATTGAGATGGCAGCTCGCGAAATGCGCTATGATTGGTTCGAACAACTGCGTAAGGAGAGGGGGATGGCTGTTATTGCCGTAGCCCATCATCGGGACGATAGTGTGGAAACTTTTTTATTGAATTTGATACGTGGCGCGGGAATCAATGGCTTGAAAGGTATCAGTCCGCATAACGGCTGCATTGTACGGCCTTTGTTGGAGGTGAGCCGTCAGGATATTTTGGATTATTTGCGTTGTTTGCGTCAAGGTTATGTTACAGACAGTACCAATCTGCAAGATGAATATATGCGTAATAAAATCCGTCTGAATATTCTTCCGATGTTGCGTGAGCTGAATCCTTCTGTCAGTGAAAGTATAGCTGAAACATCCAGACGTCTGACTGATGTTTCTCTTATATATAATAAGGAAATAGAGGCGGGGAAAGAAAGGGTGATGGAAAAGTCCGGCCATATTCTTATTTCTCGTTTGATGGAAGAGAGTGTTCCGGCGGCTTTGCTGTTTGAGATTCTTCATCCGTTAGGTTTCAATTCCGTTCAGGTAGGAGATGTATTCCGCAGTTTGTCTGCCCAGTCGGGAAAAAGATTCGTTTCTGCCGGATGGGAGGTGCTGCGCGACAGGACGGAGCTGATTATTCGCAGGAGGAAGCCGGCGGATGAGGAAGTGGAGGAAAATGTGCCCCCATTCCGGCTTGCAATGGAAACGCAGGAAATAATGCCGGACTTTGTCATCCCCAGGAATAAGAATACGGCCTGTTTGGATGCGGATAAGGTGGTACTACCTCTCACGGTGCGTAAATGGCGGCAGGGGGATAAGTTTGTTCCTTTCGGAATGAAAGGGAAAAAGAAGGTCAGCGATTATCTGACAGATCGTAAGTTTTCTCTTTTCCAGAAAGAAAATCAGTATGTGGTTTGCTCAGCAGACCGGATTGTATGGCTGGTAGGAGAGCGTAGCGATGACCGTTTCCGGGTGACGGAAGATACGAAACGGGTACTGATTATACGGCAGTTGGAAGATAAGTAGAATTTTTTTCTTTCCTGCTTTTTCATGAATGACAGGGAATGTTTCCTGAAATCTTGTAGCAAAAATCCGCGAATCATGCAACAAGATTTCAGAAATCATGTAGCAAGATTCGCGGATTTCAGATGGAGCTTCCCGGTATTATTTGCAATACTTCTGTATCAGTCCGTCTACCACTTCATCGCCCAGTTCTTTTGCTTTGGCAAAATTTGCACAGGCTTCTTTGTTTTTCTTTAATTGTATCTGGCAGTATCCCAGCATACGATATGCGGCTGCGGCTTTCGGGTCTAAAGAGATAGCCTTTTCCAATGCTTCTATTGCTTCGTTATGTTGCCCTACACGTAGATGCACCGAACCTTTTTCCACCCACATGGCTACATCCTCAGGAGTCATTTCTACTGCTTTATTAATGTCGTTGATAGCTTGCTGATACATTTTACATTGTATTTCCGCCTGTTCGCGTTGCAGATAAAAGGCGGCTGTAACGCGTCCACCGATGGCATCATAAAAAGTATCATAATCTATTACCGCTTCACGGTATTTGCCTGTCTGGGCTTTTATCTCTGCCCGTTCATAGAAATAAGGAGCCGCTTCCGATGTATAAGGCTTGGTGAAACGTGCCACAGCACTATCCATCAAGGCAATAACCTCGTTCATATCTGTTCCTTCAATCAGTTGTTTGGTTTTGGCTGCCGAGTAAAATGTAGCGGCAGAGGCTATGGAAGACTGGTTCACTTTTTCATAAGCGGCGTATGCCTCAGGATATTTTTTCATAGCAAACAGAATGTCTCCCTCCAATTGTGTGTAAATGGGTTGGTTGTCGGCCTGCATGGCATCATGAATAATGGAGAGAGCTTTGTCGTAACTCCAGTCACCGTATGGTTTCTTGTCACCTAAAGAGATGGTGTACGAATAAATTAATTTAGCGATATTATATTGCGTTTCACTCTTGTTGGCTGTCACTTCCAGTGCTTTCTTCAGGTCGGCATCTGCCAAAGCGTTGTGTTCATCATCATTAAATCCCATATAAGTAGTGGCACGGCGTATATATCCGTCCGCGCTGTTGGGATATTGTTCCAGGAAATCGTTTAATGTGGTGATATATTCGTCCTGATTTTGTTGTGAAGATGCCATGAACAGGTACACCAGTGCTTGGTCTTCTGTTTCGGGCAGTCCTTTTTTGATGCCGATTTTATTCAGTGACATATCGTTCAAAGAAAGGGCGGTGATGCTCAGCGAGGCACCGTATGTAGCTCCGATGGCATAACTTTCCTTGGCTTCATCCGATGCGTTTTTTTGGATTAAACCTAATACTTCTCCATTGGCATTCATAATAGGGCAACTTACTGTTTTTTCGTTGGTTGTCATTGCCAGTGTATAGTAATATGCCTTGTCGCCGATGGTGTCTACTTTGGTGACGGTCCCTGTCTGGCAGGTTGCCGCTTTTTGAGTCGAGTAGGGTAGCAGATAGACTGTTTCACCTACCGATGCCGGCTGTGATGCCGATTTTAATGCTATGGTCTTTTTATCGGTTTCAGTATTAAATTTTACGATGTCATACATGGAGTTGGCTCCCAAGATACGCAATACAGGCAATTCTTTACTGTCCGCATTAATGATTACTGCACGTTCGGCTCCTTCAAACAGGGTATAATCGGATAATGCCGTTCCATTTTCATTGATATAGAATCCATTTCCTGTATTCTTGATTTTGTTATCTTTATCGTATGTAACGATGGAAAAAACGGCTTTTTTAGCTTTGCCGGCCCACTTTGGGGTTGCTTGTGCATAGCTTAGCTGGGCGGCTATGCCGCATGCCAGTATCAAAAGTACTTTCTTCATGATATAGTTAGTTGTTTGTTAACGATGATACGGTATTTATAAAGCGGATGCCGTTTTGTCTTCTGTGAAGCCGCGTTGCTTTACAGCTTCATAAATCAGAATACCTGCGGCAACCGATACGTTCAATGATTCTATTTTACCCATTAACGGTATTTTGATCCATTCATCGCACAGGGAAAGGTGTTCGTAGGGAACACCTGTGTCCTCGGCTCCCATAATGATACATACAGGATCTTTATAGTTTGCTTTGGTGTAATCATAATCACCTTTTTCCGTGGCTGCTACAATCTTGAATCCGCAGTCTTTCAGATACTTGATGGTATTAGTCAGATTTTGTTCGCGGCATACGGGAAGAGTGTGCAGAGCTCCTGCTGATGTTTTCATTGCGTCGGCATTGACACTGACACTGTTTTTCGAGGGAATAATAATGGCATCTGCACCGGCACATTCGCAGGTACGGGCAATGGCTCCGAAGTTACGTACATCGGTAATTCCATCCAGCATGACGAATAGGGGTGTTTTTCCTTCTTCAAACAGGAAAGGTACCAGATCTTCTGTTTTCTGGTAGGTGACAGAGGAGATGAATGCTACAACTCCCTGATGGTTTTTCCGGGTAATACGGTTAATACGCTCCACGGGTACACGCTGAACAGGGATGAGGGTATTTTTCAAGCAGGCAAACAGTTCTTTGGACAGTTCGCTCTGTATATCTTTCTTCACCAATACTTTATCTATCTCTCTTCCGGCTTGTATGGCTTCAATAACAGCGCGTACACCGAAAATCATTTCATTCTTTTCTAACATATTTAATAAGTGGTTAATGGTTAGTGACAGGTGGTTAGTGGTAATTGGCACTAGCCACTTATCAGCGCCTTTGCATTGTTCAGGGCTGCCTCTGTCAAGGTAGCCCCACTTAGCATATTGGCAATTTCTTTTACTCTTTCTTCATCAGTCAGGCGGCGGATGTGGCTGTTGGTGCCTGTTTCCGTATCTTCCTTATATACTTTATAATGAGTGATGCCGCGTGCTGCAATCTGGGGCAGGTGGGTGATGCTGATGACCTGACGGTTTTGTTTTCCCATCTCCTGCATGATGAGCGCCATTTTCTCGGCGATGGAACCGGAAACTCCGGTGTCTATTTCATCAAAGATGATAGTAGGCAGTTTCACAGCTCCGGCTATCATGGCTTTCAGCGAAAGCATGACACGGGCAATCTCACCACCCGATGCTACGGAAGCTACATTTTGTAATGTTCCATTCTTGTTGGCCGAAAACAGGAATGTCACACTGTCCATCCCTTTACTGTCCGGTTCCTTGCGCGGATTCAGTTCCACCACAAAGCGCACATTGGGCATACCGAGAGGAACCAGCAGGCTTTGCATCTGTCTTTCAATGTGCTTGCCCGATTGGGAACGGAGTTTTGTCAACACAGCAGCTTGCTTTATCACTTTGTCATATAGCGTTTCTTTTTGGGCGGTAAGTTCTGCTATACGGTCATCAAAAGAAGTGATGGCGTTCAGCTTCTCATGATAGTCGGTTTGCACGGCTATCAATTCCTCTATTGTTTGTACGTGATGCTTCTGTTGCAAAGAGTAGATTAAGTTCAGGCGTTCATTTACATAATCCAGACGGGTGGGGTTGAACTCCACTTCCTCCTGTGCGCCTGCTATTTCATGCGACAGATCTTTCAGTTCTATGTAACAACTGTCTAAACGCCCTATCCATTCCTGGGCACGTGTGTACACTCTCGCTATGTTATGCAGGGTTTGCATACATTCTTTGGTAGCGGACAACAGGCTGGCATCTTCCGAAGCCATTATTTGGTCCACTTTGTACAAGCCCGCTTTTATCTCTTCGGCATGATTCAAGGTTTCGGCTTCCTGTTCCAGTTCGGTTTGTTCTCCTTCCTGAAGGTTTGCATCATCCAGCTGTTCCAGTTGGAACCGGATGTAATCTTCATCCTTCCGGCTTTGCTCGGCTTGCGTTATGAAGTCGGCCAGCTGTTTGCATACGTTCCTGTACTCGGTATAAATATCCTTGTATGCTGAAAGTTCGTTGTCATCCTGTGCCAGGATATCCAATACATTCAATTGGAATCCCTCACTGTTGAGCAACAGGTTTTGATGCTGGCTATGTACATCTATCAGTTTCTCGCCCAGTTCCTTCATCTGCGCCAATGAGGCCGGAGTATCGTTTATGAATGCGCGGCTTTTACCTGATGCATATAACTCGCGGCGGATAATACATTCATCCGGATCATATTCCAAATCTCTTTGGGTAAAGAAAGGCTCCATCTGATAGGCGGAGATGTTGAAACGTGCTTCTACAATACATTTATTGGCGCCTTTCTTGATCGCTTTGATATCGGCCCGTTGTCCCAGTAACAAGCCGATAGCGCCTAGAATAATCGATTTACCGGCACCGGTCTCTCCGGTGATGACAGAGAAGCCG
>OGYU01002947.1_pt1 | contig 10553 bp, 8 predicted proteins | sample 1576581 | NCBI WGS metagenome assembly OGYU01 (sample SAMEA3541547, study PRJEB24748) | human gut metagenome | biome: human gut; feature: human-associated habitat; material: faeces | place: China | collected 2012 | reverse complement strand
GTGCATTCTCATTGATCGGTGGTGGTGACTCTGTAGCTTGTATCAACAAGTTCGGCATGGCTGACCAGGTTTCTTATATCTCTACCGGTGGCGGTGCTTTGTTGGAAGCAATTGAAGGAAAAATTCTTCCGGGTGTTGCAGCTATCAAAGGTGAATAATTAATTTTCTGCTATATATAAAAAAGGCAGCCTTTTCGAAAGCTGCCTTTTTTATATTCTTTATTTTGTACTTTTCAGAACATGAACAAAACTGTTGCTACCAGTCTGTTGTTTGAAACAGAATGAGTATCAATAATTTTTCCGTTAGAACTTTTCATGGAACCATACCATGCGGAAGTAAGATTGTATTCAACTCCCAATTTCCAGTGAGGCACATTATAGGTTAGTTCTGCGCTGGTACTTACCAATTGGTCTACATTGGTTCCTGTACCATACATTTTACTTATTTCGTCACTCGTTCCTAAATTTTTCATATAACCTAAAAAAACAGCCGGTTTCCATTTCTTACCGTATGCAATATTCAGCCATGAACTAGAATTCCGGTTGGGGGAATACTCTTGTTCTCCCGTACGGGCATCAGTGGATTTTACACCGTATCCGCCCAGCATGGATACTTGTGTAAGATTGGAACCCAAAATACTTTTTGCTGCCACATACCATAGGGGAGAAGTATATTTCATGTGAACTTCGTAAGACAGGGCAGTGACACGTTCATCCACTTTGTAAACTTCATCTTCTACTACCGATTGAGTACGAGGTTTTAATGAAATCATTTCAATGCCTGCTCCCACTAGCCAGTTGCTTCTTTTGTAATCTGCACCAATATAGATTTCGGGTATACAACTTTCTTTTATGTATTTCTGGCTTTTCCCATCAGGACCTTGAGACAGGTATTGGGATTGCCAAATAGCCGCGCCTGTCAGTTGTATATCACCAGCTTTGTAGCGGAATCGTATTTGTGGGGCACGGCTGAACGGTTGGAAAGGAGCTCCCATATTCAGATTCAGAATTTGTGGAGCAACGTCACCATATAACGGATGCCAGGTTTGTCCCAACAGTAAAGACGGTTTTCCCCAATCAAGGTTTAAATAGGCATGGCGCAGACGTACAGTGGAGAAGGTTGTTCCTGATCCGCGGAAGTCCATTTCTACTTTTGCGGAGGTTTTTGCTCTTCCCAACTTGGGACCTTGCACATCTATTCCCAAACGGGTATATAAAGTATAAAAGCTTCCATTAGCTGTCGCATTCAGGTCTTTACCTGTTGCATCGTACACTTTATCTTTAGGATACATATAGAAGAGCCCGTCAACAGTTTCTTCATTGGCACGACTATTGTAATAGAAGTCGGTGCGGATTTGTCCGTAGAACTTGTAATTGAAATCTTTGTCTTGAGCAAAACTTTTTGCCGATAGCAGTAAAAATGTGAATAAAAATAAATATTTTCTCATATTTTAAAGGGTTATTATAAACAGTCGGCAAAATTACATAATTTATTTGAAAATCGCACGTGTGTCTTGGTAAAAGAATTGTGCGCCTCTACATATAAAGTCTGCACCGATACAAATTATTTTTGTTGCCTCATTCAAGGCAACATTTGAATCTTGTCGTATTCTTCATCGGTTACGGGTTCTAACCATTCATTGGATGTGTTTTCTCCGGAAAGTTCGAATGCAAGGTGGGCGAACCAGCTGTTGGCGGCTGCACCGTGCCAATGTTTTACGTTGGCAGGGATATGGATCACTGTGCCGGGAAGAATCTCAACAGCTGCTTTACCTTCCTCTTGATACCAGCCACGGCCGGCTATGCCGATAAGCATTTGTCCGCCACCTTGAGTTGCATGGTGGATGTGCCAGTTGTTACGGCAGCGTGGTTCAAAGGTGACATTGGAAATGCTTGCCTGTTCACGAGAGATAGGGGCGAGGTAACTGTTACCAGTGAAATATTGTGCATAAGCGGTGTTTGGTTCTCCGATAGGAAAAATCATTTCGCGTTGGAACGTTGTTTTTTCATCTTTATCTTTACAAGAGATATCTTCATTCCATACTTCTTTGGCAAGACGGAATGCCGCCCATGCTTTCGGCCATCCTGCATAGAAGCCGATGTGAGTGATGATCTCTGCAATTTCCGTACGCGTAATACCGTTGTTTTTGGCTGATTGGAGATGGAATGTAAGCGAACTGTCCGTTATTCCTTGACTGATGAGTGAGGTGATTGTGACTAAACTGCGGTCACGAAGACCGAGTTGCTCGGTGCGGCTCCACACTTCTCCAAAAAGAATGTCGTCATTAAGTTCTGCGAATTTAGGAGCGAATGTTCCTAATTGGTCGCGTCCTGCTGTCTGTTTGATCTTTTTTTGTGCCATACTGGTTGTTGTTAAAATACTGAATATTAAAAGTAAAATGACTTTGTTCATAGCGTTCATATTTTAAGTCTTTCAATATAAATTCTATGTACAAAAGTATGGAGTTGAAAAAAATAAGATTGTACCCGGATTACAGATTTTTATACCATTTTTCCTGTTTAGTTTGTTGTGCTTTTTAAAATGAAATTCCATTGTCATCCGGCTAAGTTTTCAATCAGGAAATAGAAAACAAGGTTTTGAGCCGGATTACAATGGAATTCAATTCTCCTTATATAAATAGGAAATTAATAGATTTCTATTTCGTCCAAAGCTATTGTGCTGGGTATCTCGCTTTTATCATGCGGGCTATAGCAATCAATTCCATTGCGTATTTTACCTCCGCTTGTAAATTCTATTTTTACCTTCACCGCTTCTTGTGCCGGAAATTCTATTTCTTCATCGAAGCCTCTGAACGTATTTTCTTTGATATCGTAAGTGAATTCTTTTTCGGCTACTTTCTCGAATTTGTTGTCTAAAGAGGAAACATAGACTACAGCTTTGCTCACCGGCAATATTCCACCTGCTGCATTATACAATGTACCGAATCTGATTTTACGGATAGTGGCTTTCTCAAAGTCTACTATAAAAGTAACTTTGTCATTATTGTCTGGGCTGATACCTACCCACGGGGTGGAGGAGGCATTATTTCCACGTTTTCCATTGGTCAGTCCTAAAGTCACAGTGTCTGCGCCCAATATATCATTTTCTCCTAAAATATCACCTTTCATACCTTTGGGTTCGGGCATGATTTCATATTTTTTTCCACTGATTAAATTCTTGTAAAGCTGTTTATGAGTAACCTTACCGATTTGTTTGCCGTTAACGAAAGCAGCGGCTTTCAAGTCGTATGTGCCGTCCAATGGGAATGGATGATTGTATAAGTTGGCATGTATGGATGGTTGCTCACCATGAGTCGTATAATAGATTTGTGCTCCCGGATAGAATGTTTCCAGCTCTACATTCAGTACACCTTCTTGGGTGGCACGGGTGTTGATATTTACATCAAAGAAGTTGAGGCAAGGTTTTACGCCCATTGCTTCCAGACGTTGGAAGTCTTCAACCATGCGGTTGCAGAATGAAGTAAAATTCTTTTTCTTCATCGGAGTCCAGCCGGTTTCGGATATAGCGATCAGGCGTGGGAAGATTTGATAATCACGGTTATCCTCAGTTGGCATATATTCTGCCCAGCAATTGGCCTGTACACCAATGATGTGCTGTTTTACCAAACTGTCTGCATCAACCGGTACAGGATTATAGCTGTATGTCTTTTTCAGTGTGTTGTATCCACCGATAGTAACAGGGGCTATTTCCGGTTCTTCCTGGTAATGGTCAAGGTAAGCGTAAGGATTAGGAGTCATAATAGCATCATGTCCGGCTTTGGCTGCGGTCATTCCGCCTTCCACACCACGCCATGACATCACTGTGGCGTTGGGGGCAAGCCCTCCTTCCAGTATTTCATCCCAACCGATGATATTACGTCCTTTGCTGTTCAGGTATTTTTCCACACGGCTTACGATATAACTTTGTAATTTCTCTTCTTTCGTATGCTTTCTTCCGTCTACGGGATTGGGAGTGATGTCATTTTCCAATCCCAGTTCACGTATCAGTTTTTGACAATGTTCACATTGTTCCCAGGCTGTTTTAGGACATTCATCACCACCTATATGTATATAAGAGCTTGGGAATAATTCCACCACTTCGTCCATGACTCCTTCCATAAACTGGAAGAAGGTGTCGGTAGGGCAGAATACTTGGTCAAACACACCCCATAATTTGCAAACTTCGTAGGTGCTGTCCGGAGTGCAGGACAATTCAGGGTAGGAAGCGATAGCGGCCAAGGCATGTCCAGGTAACTCTATCTCCGGAATGACAGTGATATATTTGCTTTGAGCGTATGCAACGACTTCTTTTATTTCGTCTTGTGTGTAAAAACCTCCGTGGGGCTTTCCGTCATATTTGAATGGGTAATGGGTATAGAAATAATCCACCATGGTTTCTGAACGTTGAGAGCCGATCTCAGTCAGTTTGGGGTATTTTTTGATTTCAATTCTCCAGCCTTGGTCGTCTGTAAGATGCCAGTGGAAGGTGTTCATTTTATGTGCAGCCAATACATCTATGAATTTTTTGATATAATCTATAGATGCGAAATGGCGGCATACATCCAGCATGGCTCCGCGATAGCGGAATGTCGGGGCGTCTTCTATTTCAACGCAAGGTACACTCCATTCGGCATTACGTGCTCTTTCTTTACAATAGACATCCACCGGCAACAGTTGATACAGGGTTTGTAATCCATAGTAAAAGCCGTTAGGCGCCGATGCGGTAATTTTTATCAGTTGAGGGGTGACCGATAACTTGTAGGCTTCTTTTTCCATCCCCGGAATGCTGTCAAAAACAATGGAGGGTACATTTTCATGTAACTCGTCAGTCGGTTTCAGCTTGAGACCGGCTATATCCAAGAGAGTGGTTGACAGGCCGGAAGCAATGTGTTTCACTTCTTGTGAGGCGTTAACGACGATAGGAACATCACTGTTCAGGTAAAAACGTCCCTGCTGCTCGCTCATGGTAACAGGCAATGGAACTACATTGTACTCATTGATTACTTCTTTCATTTGGCATCCACACATTAATAACCCAACGAAAAATACTGGCAGACTCTTTTTCTTCATAATAAATCTGTGTTAAGTTTTTAAATAAAGGGGGTATAGAAATTCTTTTTGGACAAAAATAGCAATAAAAACGGAATAAACATGTTTTTCAGAGAGATTAATATGTTTACAATATAAAAATATTTTTCACAGATTTGTTTCTTTATTGCTAATAGAATGCTATCTTTGTCCGAGTTAACCAATTTATTAATCTAACACGCATGACAGCAAATACCCCCAAACGCTTGCTTGCTCTTGACATATTGAGAGGCATTACTATTGCAGGCATGATTCTTGTAAATAACCCCGGTTCATGGGGGCATGTGTATACTCCGTTGGAGCATGCCGCCTTTAACGGGTTAACCCCTACCGATCTCGTTTTTCCTTTTTTTATGTTCATTATGGGAATATCCACTTATATTTCTTTGCGGAAATATAATTTTACTTATTCTCATGCTACATTACGGAAGATTGTGAAACGTACAGTCGTTATTTTTTGTATCGGTCTGTTTTTGAATCTTCTGGCCAAATCGGTTTTTACACATCATCTGAATTTTGAAGAGTTGCGTTATTTAGGAGTCATGCAACGGCTTGCTATAGGATACGGTGTGACTAGTCTGGTTGCTATAACGGTGAAGCATAAATATTTTCCCGCTATCATTTTGGTGACTTTGGCTGTCTATTTTCTTTTATTGGCTATGGGAGACGGCTTTAACTTGTCGGCCACTAATATAGTGGCCCGTTTTGATGTATGGGCATTGGGTACATCCCACATGTACCATGATGGTGGAATGGCGTTTGATCCGGAAGGACTATTGAGTACGCTTCCTGCGGTGTGCCATGTAATGGTAGGGTTTTATTGTGGAAAGTTATTGTTTTCTGCTAAAGATAATGACGAGAAGATACAACGATTGTTTTTGGTGGGTACAATTCTCACATTTGCCGGCTTTTTGTTAAGTTACGGCTGCCCTATCAATAAGAAAGTGTGGTCGCCTACTTTTGTCATTACAACCTGCGGATTGGCATCCAGCTTTTTGGCTCTGCTTATCTGGATCATTGATATAAAAGGTTATCAAGGTTGGTGCGTTTTTTTCCGGTCGTTCGGAGTGAACCCTTTGTTTATTTATGTGTTTGCGGAAATAATGGGGATTCTATTGGGCGCTACGGGGGCAAGTGTCTTTATTTATGAAAAGGTACTGGTTCCGGTGTTGGGAAATTATCCCGGTTCATTAGCCTATGCTTTGTTGTATGTATTATTTTGTTGGAGTATTGTTCATATTTTATACAAGAAAGGTATTTATGTCAAGATCTAAAAACGGAAACAGAAAATTAGTTAAATGAAAGAGACGAAGAATGTTTTTATGTCAGAACTGACGGAGGTGTTTAGCAAACGTCAGCAACAGTTTGTTCAGTTTGCTTACTCGTATGTCAGGAACAGGGAAGAGGCTGAGGATATTGTAATGGGGGCTTTTACTAATGTATGGGAGCACCGGAATGAGTTACAGGAGGATACCAATATTTCTGCGTTGCTGTTGACTGCCATAAAAAATCGTTCATTGAATCATTTGCAACACTTGGAGGTACGTATGCGTGCCGAGCAGCATATAGGAGATATGCGGCAGAAAGAACTGGCTTTGCGTATCTCGACTTTGGAGGCTTGTGATCCCGATAAATTGTTTTGTGATGAGATTCAAGCTTTGGTGCAGGAAGCCATTAGTGAATTGCCTCCTACAAGCAGGGAGGTGTTTATTTTGAGCCGGATGAAAAATTTACCGAACAAGGAAATTGCTTTGCGGCTGGATATTTCTGTAAAGACTGTAGAATTTCATATCACCCGGTCGCTGAAACAGTTGCGGGTGCAGCTGAAGGATTATCAGTTTCTTTGGAGTTTTTTATAAAACAAGACCATGCCTCAGTTATTTGGACATGGTCTTGTTCTTATTTCATATACAGGAATCAGAAACTATAATCTGCACTTAAACCGAACACTTTGTTGGTACGGCTATATACATTTGTTCCGGGTAGTCCGGTTCCGTTATAGTTGGTTGATTTTTTTGTATAATCCTCATAGTTAGTCCACATATAACCAACATTTAAATTGAGGTGTTTGTTCATCTTTATTTTGGCTCCGACTCCCAAAGAGTAAGAATCACAAGAAAAACTGGTATCTGATTGATAGTTATCTGATAGTCCGTAGTCAGTGATTTGTCCACCACAGCTGAGGGTTAGTTGTTTGGTTACATCAAACTCAATACCTGCCAAGTATTCATTGGTTCCTTTAGTCAGATATTTTTGTTTGCCGTTTGCCATACCTGCATTTTTGTCATCATAAAAATGATATTCTACAGAAGCGCGAAGTACCGGAAGGAATTCGTAGGCGGCTGCGATAGAGAGCATGGCTGGGATGTCATTGGGGGTGTTTACACCGTGTTTGTAAGGAGCTATCATTGCTTCACCTTCAGGAGTCCGGGGATATTCTATATTCTTTGTATTGTTTTCGATATTCAAGTTGGTCTTGAATTCATATTTGGCACCAATGTTCAGTTTACCCAGTTTAGCATTTACACCGATAACAGGAGTAAGTCCCCAGCCGGTTTGGTCACAGTCTAGAGCAAGAGGCAACAGGTTTGTGTCTGTTCCTTTTACAATAGCGTTCAGAAAGCCTTTGTAGCCACCGGTAAAGTAGTTCATTCTACCTCCACCGAATACGGAAAGCCATTCGGTAGCTTTATAGGATAATCCCAGCTGCAAAGAATAAATATATTGTTTACCGTCCATGGCACTTGTAATATCATACATATCAGGAGTTATAACCGTAGGTTTTTCTGCTTTTAAACCTTCTTGAAAAATACCTGCCATAGCTGAGGCGTCGAACATAGGCAGTCCGTCATCAAAAGACGCCTTTCCACCTCCGGCAGTGATGGCGAAGAATCCTGAAATTGTCCACTCACCTTTTTTATATGCGGCGAAGAGGCTGGGGATAACCGGTGCGGCGGCTGTTCCTTCGTAATATTTTTCAAAAGGCTTGTCTGCAACAGTAGGACCTGTGGCACTAACGCCATTGTATGTCATAAAACTGGCATCAATATTTCTAGTCTGATAAGCGCTCTGAATGCTCAATCCTACATGGAATCCGTCTTTGGGCAAGAAAGCCAGGCCGGCAGGATTAGATAAAGCACCGTCTATTTCTGTTGTAGCACCACGGGATAGCATACGGAGAAAAGCTGCATGTTGATTTGTATTGGTTAAAATACCTCCTGCGAAAGTTGAATTTGAAACGATTAGTGTCGCTGCACTAATTAATAATAGTTTCTTCATTTATTACTTGATTTTTTGTTTGCGGGCGCAAAGGTAGGATAAAATAACACACGGGCAAACCTTTTGTGCAATTATTTGTGTCGTCTATTGAAAAAATCAACTGTTTCAATAGAAACTATTTACTTGGATGATGAATATCCTTTTTTTTATTTGTGTGATTGATTGGTAGGAACTGTGGAATGAGGGAGCGTGCTGATACTTTTGTGATATATTTGTTCCGGCACGCCTGTCCGCTAAGTAAATTCCTGGTCTGTTTACGGTTTCTTCACTCCATTCAGAACACCGGATTGAAAAGAATGTAGTATCTTTGCAACTCTTTTACTCAATGCAAAAAAAATATATGTATACCAACAAAGAAATATGGAACGTAAGTTATCCGATTTTTCTCGGATTATTGGCGCAAAACATTATCAATGTGACAGATACTGCTTTCCTGGGCAGGGTAGGAGAAGTCGAGTTGGGAGCTTCCGCCATGGGTGGATTGTTTTATATCTGTGTCTTCACTATTGCTTTCGGTTTTAGTGTCGGTTCACAAATCTTGATTGCTCGTCGTAATGGAGAAGGACGTTACAAAGATGTGGGTCCCGTAATGATACAGGGAGGGATATTCTTGCTGGGATTGGCGGTGCTCATGTTTGGGCTGACACATCTTTTGGCCCCATCCATTGTCCGCTTGCTCATTTCATCTGATTCCATTTTTGATGCTACCATGGAATTTCTCAACTGGCGTATTTGGGGCTTTTTCTTCGCCTTTGTCAACGTGATGTTCCGTGCGCTGTATATTGGCATTACACGTACTAAGGTGCTGACAATGAATGCAGTGGTCATGGCATTGGTGAATGTGCTGTTGGACTATATTTTGATTTTCGGTAAGTTTGGAATGCCGGAGATGGGGATTAAAGGAGCAGCTGTCGCTTCGGTGATGGCTGAAGCCGCTTCATTGGCTTTTTTCTTGATTTATACCTACGCAAAGGTGGATTTTAAGAAATTCGGCTTGAATCACTGGCAGAAGATTGACTTTTCTTTATTGGGAAAAATTCTGAGTATTTCGTGTTTTACCATGATACAATATTTTTTGGCCATGGCTACTTGGTTTGTCTTTTTCATCGCGATAGAACGGTTGGGTCAACGCGAGCTGGCGATTGCCAATATCGTGCGTAGTATCTATATTGTGATGCTCATTCCGGTTCAGGCATTGTCTACTACTACCAATTCATTGGTCAGCAATCTGATTGGTGCGGGGGGGATAACCCATGTCATGCGTTTGATTTGGCGTATAGCCCGGATGTCGTTTCTCATTATGGTGGTCTGTGTGGCGGTGGTGGTGCTTTTTCCTCATGCCATGCTTTCGGTTTACACCAACGAACCGGCGTTGCTGGTAGAGTCTGTGCCTTCGTTGTATGTCATTGCCGGAGCGATGATTATCGCATCAGTGGCGAATATTTATTTCAATGCCATTTCGGGAACTGGAAATACGCAGGCTGCTCTGATACTTGAAATGGGGACTTTGGTATTCTACGCCCTTTACATTCTATGGATAGGCATGGTGGTGAAAGCACCGGTTTCTGTTTGTTTTTCTATAGAGGTGGTGTACTATAGTTTGTTACTGCTTAGCAGCATTATTTATTTGAAAAAAGCAAAATGGCAGACACTTGGCAATGAAATGTTGAATTAAACATCGTTTTTAACATACTGAAAATTACGGAATTAGCATAAGCCAATAACCAAAACTGGTCTTCTTCTGTTGGAAAAAAACAATGTCCTGAAATATCATAAAACGTATCATCCGGGGCCAATCTAAAACTATTATTACCAGATGTCAAATCGGTCCATGTACATTTTTTCTTTTGCAAAAATTGCAAATCTAAAACACGTGCATTTTTCTGTTGTAAGATAAAATTTTTATCATTATTATACCATATAACTGGCATTTTTATTTTCTTTATATTTCATAAATTTTATTGCCTATTATTATTTCTTTCCAGTAATCTACTTATTACATTATCTTTCATTTGAAAGTATAATTTAAATAGCTTTAAAATTTATCTACATATTGGGGGATATTATGGATTGTATATCTTTTAAAGAAAATAATATGGACAACTTTAAAAATTACATTTGTAAATTTGAAGATAATAAACTTCTTTCTTCTTTTTTATTAGAAACAGATAGTAATACCATACATTC
>OGYU01002940.1_pt1 | contig 10571 bp, 10 predicted proteins | sample 1576581 | NCBI WGS metagenome assembly OGYU01 (sample SAMEA3541547, study PRJEB24748) | human gut metagenome | biome: human gut; feature: human-associated habitat; material: faeces | place: China | collected 2012 | reverse complement strand
TAGAACCGATTTTAATCCGCAAAGCAAGAAGACTAAAACCAGTGCAGCAGTTTCCACTTTTTTCACCACAGGAAAAACTTTACGTAATGGCGCAATAACCGGTTGGGTAAATTTCAGCGTAAATTGAGAAATAGGATTGTAATAATCCACGTTCGCTAAGGGGAGCCATACGCGTAAAATTAACACTAAACAATACAGATCGATAATCGATCCTAAAAATAATGCAGTTTGGGAAATTTCCATTATAACCAACCTTTCCGTTTAAAATAGATATAAGGCGTAAGCGCCGCACCAATCATTAATCCAATAGCCATTGGGTAACCATATTTAAAATGGAGCTCTGGCATAAATTCAAAGTTCATCCCGTAAGTAGATGCCACAAGTGTTGCCGGTAGGAACATAACCGACACCACCGAGAAGAATTTCATGATTTTATTCTGCTCGATATTAATATAACCCATTGCCGCCTGCATTAAAAAGTTTACTTTTTGGAACAATGATTCATTATGCGGTTGCAATGATTCGATATCTCGTAAGATTTCTCGTGCTTGTTCTAACTGATTTGGCGGTAAGCGAGTTTTACGCACCAAGAAACCCAACGCGCGTTGTGTATCCATCAAACATAAACGCACTTTAGAACTGGTATCTTCTTGTTCTGTTAGGGTATTTAAGGCTTCATTGAAAGCTTCATCTTGCGTACCGTTTAAAATCACACGACTTAATTTTTCTAAATCGGCATAAACGTTTTCAATAACATCCGCTAATTGCTCAATTTTGGTCTCAAATAAGTCGAGTAAGACTTCATACGCATTGCATTCCAATAAGCGTTGGCTACGGGAACGCATACGATATAAACGGAATGCCGGTAATTCACGATCACGCAGAGTGAATAAACGGCCATCACGAATAGTAAACGCCACGCTTGCGAGGTCAGCGTAGTTTTCTTCGTCTTCACAATAGAAGAATGAGTGCAAGTGCAAACCGTCTTCGTCTTCAAAGAAACGCGCGGATGCTTCGATGTCTTCCAATTCGAGGAATGAGGCGAGACTTTGTCCTAAGCCTTCTTGCAACATTTCACGTTCTTCCCCTGTCGGCTCCAGCAAATCTAACCAAATGGCAGAGCTGAGATCGGCTGGTTCGTCATCAATACGAAGCAAGCGGGAATCGTTAATGGCAAAAGCGTTAATCATTGGTCATACTCCTTTTGGGATTATGAAGATCCAACTGTGAACAAAAAAAGATCAAACGAAATTGGCACTAGAGAAAAGTGCGGTCAAATTTTTGAATGTTTTAAAATGGGTTTCGTTCGATAAAAGATGCCGAAGAAAGGTAAATTGATTACCAGCGAACTCTCGCTGATAAGAGGCGAGAGTCTAAAGCGATATTCGGTATCGACTATGACTGTCCAAAGTGTGTGTCCTTCTCGTTAAAAAATCGGTCGAATGTTACGCTTGAAAGGCGTATTCGTCAAGTGATTATTGAAAAGGGCACGGCACTTTTTAATTAATTGGTATATTGATTAATTGCGTTAGTAACTTCTTGATCTTGATAAATATTATTAACAATATCTTTGAAGGTTTCGCCTAACACTTTTTGAATTTCATCATTGCTCGCATTAAATGCGCCAGATTGTGAACGGGTTGCATTAAAGGTTTTGTTGTATTGTCCACGAGGACCTTGCACATAAACCACCGCTTGAATTTTGCTGTTTAAGGTATAACGTAAATTACCTTGATCTACGTGAGTGTTGAATTCTTTTACATCAACAGTTACGCCAGCATTTGCATTATTAGCTTGTCCGATACGAAAGCCTTTGCTGACTAAATTTTGTTGCATCACTTGTTGGAAAAGTTGAGTAACACTTGGTGAAGCGTTTAATTTAATCAGCTCACCTGATTTAGTATAAGTTGCAATTTCTTGTTGTGGACGAGAATCGCGAGTATTAACTGTTACCACTGCTGATTGGTTAATATTCATTGATGCAGTCGGTGATTGAGGCGCAAAAGTTAAGGTATTGGATTGTGCTTGGCAACCTGCTAAAAATAATGTCGCAGCGGCCAACGTCATTGTTGATAATGCTTTGATTTTGTTTGTTACTTTCATAATTTCCTCATTGAATTAGGTTAATTTGTGTTATTCTTACAAACTTAACGCTGAATGTATAGCAAAAAGTTAGGGAGTTTATTTATGTCAAAACAGCAAGAATTATTAGAGAGAATTCAAGCCGAATTTCAACCGCACTTTGCCACCGTAGAAAATGAAAGTCATATGCACAGTTCCGGTCGAGGGGCTGATTCTCATTTTAAATTAGTGATTGTCAGCGATGCTTTTGAAGGCATGCGCAAGGTGCAACGTCACCAAAAACTTTACCAACTTTTTGCCGATGATTTAAAAAATGGCATTCACGCATTAGCGCTTCACCTTTATACAAAAAGCGAATGGGAGAGCATAGGTGAAGCATTTCCAAAATCACCAAATTGTCTTGGTGTTGGACAGTAAGTATTTCCTTACGTTCCCTATATTAGATTTTCATAAGAAGAGAGAAGGTGGCTATCCTTCTCTCTTTTTGTTTTAAAATCATTTTATCCGTATTCTTGATAAACGTTGGTTTAGAAATATTCACAAATATTTCACAAAAAGTAAGGGTATAAAGTGGCATAAAAGCCCAATTTTCGATAGAATGGGGCGCTTTTAATTTTCGAATTTCAATTTCTTGATGTGTAAGTAATTCCTTACTCGTCGAGAAATAAAACAGATTTGAGTTTTTAAATTTATGTGTCAGTTAATAATGCTTTGATCTCGAAGTGTTTTCTGTCACGCTCAATCGCGAGATTGCTCTTAAGGCATAGGCTTTGATTGCAATCGTGTTTTTAACCTAGAAAAGTAGTGCAAACAGTATGATTACAATCAAAAAAGGCTTGGATCTTCCTATTGCAGGAAAACCAGCACAAGTAATCCATAGCGGTAACGCTGTGAATCAGGTTGCGATTCTTGGTGAAGAGTATGTGGGTATGCGTCCTTCTATGAAGGTTCGCGAAGGCGATGTCGTGAAAAAAGGCCAAGTGCTTTTTGAAGACAAGAAAAACCCTGGAGTGGTTTTCACAGCCCCTGCGAGTGGTACTATCACTGTAATTAATCGTGGCGAAAAACGTGTATTACAATCTGTGGTCATTGATGTGCAAGGTAACGATCAAGTTACTTTCGCTAAATATAACGCAGGTGAGCTCAATACGCTTTCTTCTGAACAAGTTAAACAAAACCTCGTTGAATCCGGTTTGTGGACAGCGTTCCGCACTCGTCCGTTCAGCAAAGTGCCTGCCGTAGATGCAGAACCTTCTTCTCTGTTTGTAAATGCGATGGATACCAATCCTTTGGCGGCAAATCCAGAGGTGGTGTTAAAAGAGCATTGGCAAGATTTTATTGACGGTTTAACGGTATTAAGTCGTCTATTCCCAAATAAACCATTAAATCTATGTAAAGCGGGTGATAGCAATATCCCGACCGTGGATTTACCTAACCTAAAAGTACATGATTTTGGTGGTGTTCATCCTGCTGGTTTAGTGGGTACTCATATTCACTTTATCGATCCGGTTGGTGTAAATAAAACCGTATGGCACATCAATTACCAAGATGTGATTGCTGTCGGTAAATTATTTACCACGGGCGAACTTTATGTAGAACGCATTGTTTCTCTTGCGGGTCCGCAAGTGAAAGAGCCTCGTTTAGTTCGTACCGTAATCGGTGCTAACCTTTCTCAATTAACGGCAGGTGAATTAAAAGACGGTAATAACCGTGTGATTTCTGGTTCTGTGCTTTGTGGTCAAACCGCAAAAGATGCTCACGACTATTTAGGTCGTTATGCATTACAAGTTTCTGTGATTGCAGAAGGTAATGAGAAAGAGTTCTTAGGTTGGATCACACCACAATCGAACAAATATTCGATTACCCGTACCGTATTAGGCCACTTTGGTAAGAAATTATTCAACTTCACTACCGCAGAAAATGGTGGTGAGCGTGCAATGGTACCAATCGGTAGCTATGAGCGCGTAATGCCGTTGGATATTTTACCGACATTATTATTACGTGATTTAATCGTGGGCGATACTGATGGCGCGCAAGCGTTAGGTTGTCTTGAATTAGATGAAGAAGACTTAGCGTTATGTTCTTTCGTTTGCCCGGGCAAATATGAATACGGTTCAATCTTGCGTCAAGTATTAGATAAGATTGAGAAGGAAGGTTAAAAATGGGTTTAAAAAATCTTTTTGAAAAAATGGAACCCGCGTTTTTACCAGGTGGTAAATACAGCAAGCTTTATCCGGTCTTTGAATCGATTTATACCTTGCTTTATACACCAGGTACGGTAACGCACAAAAACACACACGTTCGTGATGCGTTAGACTCAAAACGTATGATGATTACGGTTTTCCTTGCGTTGTTCCCAGCGATTTTCTACGGGATGTACAATGTGGGTAACCAAGCGATCCCTGCCTTAAATCAATTAGGCAATTTAGATCAATTAATTGCTAACGATTGGCACTATGCACTTGCAAGTTCATTAGGTTTAGATTTAACCAATAATGCAACTTGGGGCTCAAAAATGGCGTTAGGGGCGATCTTCTTCTTACCAATTTACTTAGTGGTATTTACCGTTTGTACAATTTGGGAATTATTGTTCTCAGTTGTGCGTGGTCATGAAGTCAATGAAGGGATGTTCGTTTCAACCATTTTATTTGCGTTAATCGTTCCACCAACATTGCCATTATGGCAAGCGGCACTAGGTATCACCTTTGGTATCGTGGTAGCGAAAGAAATCTTCGGTGGTGTAGGTCGTAACTTTATGAACCCTGCACTTGCTGGTCGCGCATTCTTATTCTTTGCTTATCCGGCTCAAATTTCCGGTGACTTAGTATGGACTGCAGCAGATGGTTTTTCAGGCGCAACCGCACTTTCACAATGGTCTCAAGGTGGTCAAGCAGCATTACAACACACTGTAACCGGTCAACCTATTACTTGGATGGATGCATTCATTGGTAATATTCCAGGTTCAATGGGTGAGGTTTCAACGCTTGCGTTATTAATCGGTGGTGCAGTGATTGTATTCACTCGAATTGCTTCTTGGCGCATTATGGCTGGTGTCATGATCGGTATGATTGGTACTGCAACCTTATTCAACTTAATCGGTTCTGATTCTAACCAAATGTTCTCAATGCCTTGGCATTGGCACTTTGTATTAGGTGGTTTTGCACTTGGTATGATCTTCATGGCTACAGACCCTGTATCCGCTTCATTTACCAACACGGGTAAATGGTGGTACGGTGCGTTAATTGGCGTGATGGCTGTATTAATTCGTACAGTGAACCCAGCTTATCCAGAAGGGATGATGTTAGCGATTTTATTTGCAAACTTATTTGCACCAATTTTCGACTACATCGTGGTTCAAGCAAATATCAAACGTCGGAGAGCAAGAACAAATGGCTAAATTTAATAAAGATAGCGTTAGCGGTACAGTTACCGTTGTTGTGTTGCTAAGTTTAGTGTGTTCTATCGTGGTTTCTGGTGCTGCAGTAGCATTAAAATCCAAACAAGATGAACAAAAAGCACTCGACGTTCAACGTAACATTTTAACTGTTGCTGGCTTAATGAAAGAAGATAATGCATCAGTAATTAAAGACACTTACAGCAAATTTATTGAACCACGTTTAGTTGATTTGCAAAGTGGTGATTACGTTCAAGCTTCAGCAGAAGAAATTAATAAATTTGAACCTAAAGATGCCGTTAAAGATCCAGCTAAAAGCCAAGCTATCCCAGCTGAGGCAGATAAAGCAGGAATTAAGGTTCGTGCAAACCAAGCGCGTGTTTATCTTGTAAAAGATGAACAAGGCAATGTAACCCAAGTTGTATTACCAATGTATGGCCGTGGTTTATGGTCAACCATGTATGGTTTTGTTTCTGTTGCACCAGATGCGAATACTATCAAAGGTATTACTTATTATGATCAAGGTGAAACAGCCGGTCTTGGGGGCGAAATTGCGAACCCTCGTTGGCAAGCACAGTTTGTCGATAAAAAATTATTCGATGAACAAGGTAACCAAAAATTCAAAATCTACAAAGGTAGCTCTGCTGCAGATAAAGAGCACGGTGTAGATGGTTTATCAGGTGCAACTTTAACCAGTAACGGTGTTCAAGGTTCATTTGATTATTGGTTCAGCCAAAATGGCTTTGGTCCATTCTTAGCGAAATTTAAAGCAGGAGAAATCAAATAATGGCTGATGCAAAAGTAAACTTAAAAGGTCTTTTATTCGATCCTATTGTTAAAAATAACCCGATTGCCTTGCAAATTTTGGGTATCTGTTCTGCATTAGCAGTAACAACCCAATTACAAACTGCGATCGTTATGGCGATTGCGGTAAGTTTGGTAACCGGTTTCTCCAGTTTGTTCATTTCATTGATTCGTAACTATATTCCAAATAGTATCCGTATCATTGTGCAGCTGGCGATTATCGCGTCTTTAGTAATCTTGGTTGACCAAGTATTAAAAGCTTATGCCTATGGTTTATCTAAACAGCTCTCTGTATTCGTTGGTCTTATCATTACAAACTGTATCGTAATGGGCCGTGCAGAAGCGTTTGCGATGAAATCACCTCCGTTAGAAAGTTTTGTAGACGGTATCGGTAACGGTTTAGGTTATGGTGCGATCTTATTGATCGTTGCAACATTACGTGAATTAATCGGTTCTGGTCGTTTATTTGGTTTCCCTGTATTCCAAACTATTCAAGACGGTGGTTGGTATCAACCAAACGGTTTATTCCTTCTTGCACCAAGTGCGTTCTTTATTATCGGCTTCGTTATTTGGGGCTTAAGAACGTGGAAACCTGAGCAACAGGAGAAATAATCAATGGAACATTATATTAGCCTATTCGTGAAGGCGATCTTCATTGAAAACATGGCGCTCTCTTTCTTCTTAGGGATGTGTACTTTCCTTGCGGTTTCTAAGAAAGTTTCTACGGCGTTTGGTCTTGGTGTTGCGGTAACAGTGGTACTTGGTATTGCAGTGCCAGCAAACCAATTTGTATACGAACACGTCTTAAAAGATGGCGCATTGGTAGAAGGTGTAAGCCTTGAGTTTTTAAACTTTATTACCTTTATCGGGATTATTGCGGGTCTTGTTCAATTACTTGAAATGACTTTAGATAAATTCTTCCCAGCACTTTATAACGCATTAGGTATCTTCCTTCCACTTATCGCCGTAAACTGTGCGATCTTTGGTGGTGTATCTTTTGCGGTACAACGTGAATACACTTTTGCAGAATCTGCAGTTTATGGTGTGGGTGCAGGGCTTGGTTGGATGTTAGCAATCGTTGCGCTTGCAGGCTTAACCGAAAAAATGAAATATGCCGATGTACCGGCAGGCTTAAAAGGATTAGGGATTACCTTTATTACTGCAGGCTTGATGGCGCTTGGCTTTATGTCATTCTCTGGAATTCAGTTATAAGGAGGCATAAATGAGCGAATCTTCAATTTTATTATTAGGTGTTGCGGCATTTACGGTTATCCTTTTAGTGCTCGTTGCGATTATTTTATTCGCTAAATCAAAATTAGTGGATTCTGGTGATATCACCATTACTATTAATGACGATCCTGAAAAAGCGATCACCTTACCTGCTGGTGGCAAATTACTTGGTGCATTAGCAAGTAAAGGTATTTTCGTTTCTTCTGCTTGTGGTGGTGGTGGCTCTTGTGGTCAATGTGTCGTGAAAGTGAAAAGTGGCGGTGGTGAAATTTTACCAACCGAACTTTCTCACATTAATAAACGTGAAGCAAAAGAAGGTTATCGTTTAGCTTGCCAAGTGAATGTAAAAGGCAATATGGACGTTGAACTTCCAGAAGAAATCTTCGGCGTGAAAAAATGGGAATGTACCGTTATTTCTAATGATAACAAAGCTACCTTTATTAAAGAGCTTAAATTAGCGATTCCTGAAGGTGAGGAAGTACCTTTCCGTGCAGGTGGTTATATCCAAATCGAAGCCGAACCGCATACGGTTTACTATAAAGATTTCGATATTCCAGAAGAATACCACGAAGATTGGGACAAATACGATTTATGGCGTTATGTGTCTAAAGTGGATGAGCATATTATCCGTGCTTACTCAATGGCTTCATACCCAGAAGAGAAAGGCATCATTATGCTTAACGTGCGTATTGCAACGCCTCCACCACGTCAACCTGATGCACCTCCAGGTCAAATGTCTTCTTACATTTGGTCATTAAAACCAGGTGATAAAGTGACAATTTCAGGTCCATTCGGTGAATTCTTTGCGAAAGAAACCGACAACGAAATGGTCTTTATCGGTGGTGGTGCGGGTATGGCACCAATGCGTTCTCATATCTTTGACCAATTAAAACGTTTACACTCTAAACGTAAAATGTCATTCTGGTATGGTGCACGTTCTAAACGTGAAATGTTCTATGTGGAAGATTTTGATCAGCTTCAAGCAGAAAATCCAAACTTTACATGGCACGTGGCATTATCTGATCCGTTACCGGAAGATAACTGGACAGGTTACACCGGCTTTATTCACAACGTACTTTATGAAAACTACTTGAAAAATCATGAAGCACCAGAAGATTGTGAATACTACATGTGTGGACCTCCGGTAATGAACGCTGCGGTAATCAAAATGTTGAAAGACCTCGGTGTTGAAGATGAGAACATCTTATTAGATGACTTCGGTGGTTGATTTTAGTTAATCAAAACATCATGAAAACTGACCGCACTTTGTGATGAAGTGCGGTCAATATTTAAGGTGTTTTTAGAAAATTTTCTATGATTACAGGTAAATTTTGTTTAGTTTGCTAGTAGTTCACAGATTTAGGAAATCCAGATGAAAAAATTAATAAGCGGTATCGTGGCGGTGGCAATGGCATTAAGTCTTGCAGCCTGTGAAAAAGAAATAAAAGTTATCTCATTAAGTGGTAAAACAATGGGAACAACTTATCATGTTAAATACCTTGATGAAGGCTCAATGAAAGCAACATCTGAAAAGACGCATGAAGAAATTGAAGCTATCTTAAAAGATGTGAACGCGAAAATGTCCACTTACAAAAAAGATTCGGAATTGAGTCGTTTCAATCAAAATACCCAAGTGAATACACCGATTGAGATTTCAGCAGATTTTGCCAAAGTATTGGCCGAAGCGATTCGTTTAAATAAAGTGACTGAAGGTGCATTGGATGTAACTGTTGGCCCTGTCGTTAATTTATGGGGATTTGGCCCGGAAAAACGTCCAGAAAAACAACCTACACCAGAACAATTAGCTGAACGCCAAGCTTGGGTTGGTATTGATAAAATTGCCCTCGATATGAGTGCTGCCAAACCGACATTAAGCAAAGCACTTCCTCAAGTTTATGTCGATTTGTCCTCGATTGCTAAAGGCTTTGGCGTTGATCTGGTCGCTGAAAAGTTAGAACAATTAAATGCTCAGAATTACATGGTTGAAATCGGCGGAGAAATTCGTGCGAAAGGAAAAAATATTGAAGGCAAACCTTGGCAGATCGCAATTGAAAAACCAACTACAACAGGTGAAAGAGCGGTTGAAGCTGTCATTGGATTAGACAATATGGGAATGGCAAGTTCTGGCGATTATCGAATTTACTTTGAAGAAAATGGTAAACGCTTTGCTCATGAAATTGATCCGAAAACAGGTTATCCAATTCAGCATCATTTAGCCTCAATTACGGTACTTGCACCAACTTCAATGACTGCAGATGGCTTATCAACAGGGTTATTTGTGCTTGGTGAAGACAAGGCGTTAGAAGTGGCTGAGAAAAATAATCTTGCCGTTTATTTAATCATTAAAACAGATAATGGTTTTGTGACAAAATCATCCTCTGCTTTCAAAAAATTAACAGAAACAAAAGAATAGTTATGCAAACTTTATTTTTTACTTTAATCGCTTTCGTCGCAATTATATTGTTGATGTCTATCGGATTTATTATCAAAAAACAAAGTTTAAAAGGCAGCTGCGGTGGTTTATCTACCCTTGGTATTGCCAAAGCTTGTGATTGTGATAAACCTTGCGACACGCTTCAATCAAAATTAGATGCGGGCGATAAACAAGCAAAAGCCGAATATGAGCAAAAATTTGCGAAAAAAGATGGTGATTCGCAATTTTATGAAGTGAAATAACTTGCATCAAAAATGACCGCACTTTATGTGCAAAATTATTTTGCCGTTTTCTCATTCAATGACCAATGTGCTTCGCCTTAACCGAAGTTACGGGAGAACTATGTTAATTTCAAATACTTATAATCAATACTTTCCTCAATTGACGCAAGAACAGCTTGCGAGAAATGCGACAAAAAAAGTCATTTGTGGTATGTCTGGCGGAGTGGATTCTTCTGTGTCAGCTTTTATTCTTCAACAGCAAGGCTATCAGGTGGAAGGCCTGTTTATGAAAAACTGGGAAGAAGATGATGATACCGATTATTGTACGGCCGCAGCGGATCTTGCTGATGCCCAGGCAGTATGCGACAAACTAGGCATTAAGCTACATAAAATCAATTTTGCGGCG
>OGYU01002939.1_pt1 | contig 10572 bp, 10 predicted proteins | sample 1576581 | NCBI WGS metagenome assembly OGYU01 (sample SAMEA3541547, study PRJEB24748) | human gut metagenome | biome: human gut; feature: human-associated habitat; material: faeces | place: China | collected 2012 | reverse complement strand
TCTTTTGTTCTGACATAGGACTGCTTAACATGGTCTGTCACTGTAACTGTCTTATCTAATACTTTAATATCCTTATGGACTTGGCGTGTTTTTATCTTACGATCCATCGCTTTTCTCCATTTGAATCTTTATCTAGCGTTCATGATTAGTTTCTTTTTTGCTCACCTGTGGCAGTTCCCGGCAGTATTCCGGGTATTTCATGCGGATTGCTTCATAAAAATATGATGCATAGCCACAATCGAACATCTCGTATGGGGTAGACAGACTTTCTTCTCCCTTCTCCACATATCCATTCCACAAGTTGAAAGCCAGTCTGGTCAATCGTGCCGAACCGCCTGTCTGCCACCCTTCATGCAATGCTTCTGGTTTAATCAAACGCTCTTTAAAATCAAACATGCGATCAACATGATTTCTGGTATCTTCAGAAATTCCCACACAATAAAAAAATGAACTGTAATAACTGTCGTGCTTTCCGCATTTTGCTAACATCTGATAAAAAAACTTTTCGTGTTCCTTTGATGAAAATCTGATTTCTGACATAGTTGCCTCCTTTTCCGGCACTAAAAAACGCCACAAATTGTGACGATTTCCGGTACCATTCTCTTAAATTGATTATTGAAGTTACATTCTTCCTCGGTTGATACTGTCCTCTCCCGGCTTTGTGGTCATCAGTTTATACAACCTTGTATTGGTTGGGAATCTATTGACGAACGGTACAAGCGAACTTCCATATTTCACCAGACCACAACCGGCATCTGCATTTGTGATATATCCCATTTGCTCTGTAGAAATATTCAAAAGTGTCGCCAACTTTGCTCTGTCCGGCTCTGCCTGATTAAGCATCACGATATACTCACTGTTGGAAATCATCGTACTTGCAAGAACAGAATCTAACAGATATTCCACGTTCTGTGTGATTGCTGTCGGGAATGCATTACGCTTACGAAATCTTCGCCATGCAGAGTTAAAAAATGCTCCGGAATACTCATTTTCAAATACTACATGAAACTCGTCTAAAAAAATATGGGTTCGCTTTCCCTGTTTCCAGTTCTCCGTTACCCGGTTCAACATTGCATCAGTGATTACCAGAAGTCCCATGGTCTTTAACTGTTTTCCTAAATCCAGAATGTCGTATACCATGATACGGTTATTCACATCAACATTACTTTCATGTGCAAATGCGTCCAGACTTCCATTGGTAAATAATTCTGATACCAGTGCCAAATCCTGTGCTTCCGGTTCTTCCTGTTCTAAAAATTTTTCACGCAACACCCGCAAAGTCGGCACTGCTCCGCCATGCTGATATTCCTCATAAACTTCTCCCACACATCGGTCAATAATGGAACGTTCCTTTGCATTGATTCCTTTTTTATCCAACTGTTCAAACAGAGATAAAATAAACTGTGACTTCTCAATCACTGGATCACCGCCATCTCCATATCCGTCTACCATATCCATTGCATTGATATGGTCCCGGCTTCCTGCAGCAATGCGAACCACTTCTCCGCCCATTGCTTCAACTAATGATGCATACTCTCGCTCTGGATCACAAATCAGGATATCGTCCTGCGTTGCCAGTGCCAGGAATACAATCTGCATTTTTGCATTAAAGGATTTTCCACTTCCCGGTACTCCTAAAAGGAATGAGTTTGGATTTAACAGTTTTTCTTTATTACACATGATTAAGTTATGGGAGATTGCATTTTCACCGCAATAGATTCCACCTGCGTCCATAATCTCCTGCACCCGGAATGGCATCAACACTGCTACACTCTCCGAAGTCAGTGTGCGGACTGCCGGAATCTTCCGGTGTCCGATGGGTAGTGCTGTATTCAGTCCGTCCATCTGCTGAAATTTCAGAACAGAAAACTGGCATAACTTTTTCCGTCCGATTGTCAGAAGTGTTTCCGTATCTGCATCAAGCTGTTTTTTCGATTCTGCCGTATGCACCATAGTCAGTATACCGAACATCATACGCTGGTCACGTGTGGTTAAATCGTCCATGAACTCTTTACTTTCTTTTCTCTGCTGTTCCAAATCATAAGGAATCACTGCGGAAAAGTTATTGTTGGCATTTTGGCGTCGTTGCCAGTTTGTTATATTAGTCTCCACACCTAACAAACGTTTTTCCACTTCCTGTACTGCTTCATCAGTCGGAACCGGAATCACATCAATGCTCAACATCAGATTTCGATTCATGTCGGTCAGTTCTGCTATCATATCGTCTTTGATGTAAGAAGCATACTCACGAAGAAAAAGTACTCTTCCATAACGATCTCCCATGCGGAAATAATCTTTTTCAAATTCAAAGGTATCCGGACAGATATAATCTTTAAAGCTGTGTCCTTTTCTCATATTCTCCTGAATATCAAAATGGAAACCAGATTCTTCTCCTGTACGGTAAAAATCGTGCAGAATCCGTAACTTATCTTCTCCATTTATCTCTACACATTTGGAACCCAATCTTGCAAAATGACTGTTCAGCTCTGTTGTCACTCGTGCAAAATACGTTCTGGCTTCTTCGATTGTTTTCTTATAGCAGGATACTGTCACATATTTTTCCTGCACCATGCTGTTGGAACTGGTTGCCTTATCTAAAAGCATATTGTTGTACTCTTTCCGATATAAATCCAGTCCGTCCTCCTGCATCGGAATCAGGATTGCTTTTTCAAAATCCACCTTATTCAAGCGGCGATTATTGATCGTTATTTTTGTTGTTCCACCGCAATCGAAAGAATTTAATAAATCCATATATTCCAGGAACATGGTTTCCTTATCTACTTTGCTTGCCACCGCGTAGTTGATATCTGTAAATTTATAAGTACGTGCAAATTTATTTCTCCCGATTTTAAAAATCCCATCTGACCAGATGGTCTCGATGGGAATTACCTGCTGTACGCTTCTTGGAATTACAAATTTTTCTTTATCCTGCTTGAAAATATTACTCAGCGTTTTTATCATTCTTCTTGCGTCCCTCCTTCTTCAGACTTTCTTTCTCATATTTTTTAATGACTGGTTCTACTGCATCAAAATAAAGATTTTCTGACCGGAACACCAGTTTTTTCGGCATCAGGATTTCTGATTTTATCCATGCCCAGATAAACTGCTCCGCTGTCATTCCATGATATTTTACAAACCCGAACACTACACATGGGGCAGCTCCCAGTACACAAATCCAGCTCACTGTTTCCATGCTCATGTATGGGTGAAGCAAAAAATAAAGCCCAACGGCAATCCCGCAGGCTAATCCTGAAAAGATAAACTGTCTCAGGGACAATCCGAAAAAGATTGCTTCCGTGTAATCCCTTATTTCCTTGTTAATTTTTACTTCCAAAACGATACACCTCCAAATCGCACATTTGTTATATTTTTTCTGTTCTGTTACACTTTGGGTAAATGAAAGGGGGGACTGACCTATGCCAATCACTGTTATGATTTCACTTGTTGTTACCGTTGCTCTATTCCTGATTTCTCTGCTGTTTCGGATTGCTGCCAGATTAAATCTGACCTTACCGCTGTTATACTTTCTTGCTGTTTCCACAATTCTGAATCCATGGGCAGCAACTCATGAGAAACTTGCATTTGCAATCCTCTATCTGCTGACTGCCTTTTCTGTTCTCAGCTGGATTTTTGCTCTGCGACGCAAATGGCAGGAACATCAATACTACAAAGTTATGAAAGACGATATGTCCTTCCAGATTTCTCGTGCCAGACAAAGAGGGATTCCATTAGATTCTGTTCATTTCGATTCTCAGGGAAATATGAGATATAATGACAGCAAAGACATTGTAGAATAGGCTCATAACATACAACAGGGTATGTACGGTTTCTTACCATACATACTCTGTTTTTTATAATCCCATCATTTCCCTCACTACCCTGTCTGACATCTTCACCGCACCGACCAGTACAAGCATATTGAAAATCAACTCTCCAATATAGCTCCACACCATAGTGACTACTGCTGCATCTGGATTGACAACTGGCGGTGATGATGCAAACAATGAAAATATAATGCAGGCAAGTACCACGATTGCTCCCTCCAGACACACTGCTGCGTATGACTTCAAAAAACTTCTTCCGATATTCTGACTCGGCTCTCCTGCAAATGAAGATAATGGAATCGGTGCAATCGCTGTGTAAAGATACAATCGAAAAAATCTTCCATATACACTCATAATCATAATGAAGCTCAGAACTGTAATAAAAAGTCCACCGATCAACGTCACCGCCCATAGAGGAATACTTTCAAAAAATCCACAATCTTCTACCGCTTCTATGATTTCGTCCGGTAAAACGGTATCTTCCGTACTTCCAAATCCTGCGGTCTGCATAATCGTACTGGTCACTCCTTGTATGATATTGAATAATGCCATCATCAGCTCCAGTCCATACGTGACTACGCCTTTTGTAATCGCAAAACGGATAAAAATTTTCAATGCATGTTCCGGTCTTTTTACCTCTGTAAAACTTCCACAAGTCTTGACCACTCCGACTACAAAGAAAAGCACTAACAAAGCATAGCCGATTGCCTGCAACGCTCCATGAATCTGCACAATCACCTGCCAGATACCGCCACCCTTAAAGGTTTCCGGTGACTGTGTGAGTATCTGCCAGATTTCTGCAAGTTTGCTGTTCCAGGTATCCAAGGCATTTTGCAAGTTCTGTACTACCCAGTTATCTGACACCTTCTAAACACCTCCTGTCTTAGCCTGGGCGGTGCGATTCCTTTCGGACCTGCACCGTCCCGTTTCCTTATTTCCTATTCTTCTTAACCTGTAATCAGATTCAGGATTTCTTTTGCAAATGTAATAATAACACCGCCTGCAAGTGTCAGGAATCCATTCGCTCTCTGGCTTGGATCATGAGATTTCAGTGATAAACCGACCTGCACAATTCCAAATCCCAACAAAATCATTCCGATGGCACGAATCAGTCCAAAGATAAACGTGGACAGATTATTGATAACGGTCAGTGGATCGTCTGCCGCAAATACGGTACTTGCTCCTGCTGTCATAATCAGTACCATTGCAATATACACTGCCATGGCACGTTTCATTTTTGCTGTCATTGGCAGCTTCTTCGTTGATTTTGTTGTTTCTTTCTTCTCCTGCTTCTTTCGCATATCTAACTTCATTTTTTTGATAGCCTCCTATATATTTTTCTTGGATTTACTGATATTTCTGAATGATTTCTTCCAGATCTTCATCGGATAATAATTCATAATCTTCCACTTCCAGAGAATCATCTGTGAACTCGCCTTCCAAGCTGTCTCCCAGTGAAATACTTGCCACTGCCCGGTCAACTGCTCCATGCAGATATGGTTTTCCGTTTCCGTCAGTTGTAAGTCCCACATTGGGGTGCTTTAAAATATCAAATTTCTCGTCTAAAATTGGTCTTTCTCCACGAATAAAAAGAATCGCATATCGGTTATCCAACATGCGAACTTCATCGGGTGTCATCAGCTCCCGCCCTGTATTCTGATAATTGGTGGAATAGTTCCCGGAATGTCCCGTTGACTTTCCATAGGTGTTCGTGTCAATCGTTGCCTTTCCCAGAAGTTCGCTGACATATTTATGCGTCCCCTGCTCGTTGCCACCCAAATATAAAAATTCGTCACAGTTTCCCATAATGCTTTCCCACTGCTTTTCGAACAATGCCTTTAACTGTGCCAGATTCTGCAAAATAATACTGACTGACACTTCTCTGGAACGCATAACGGACAGAATCTTATCGAAGTCATCAGGCAGTGAAACATTTGCAAATTCGTCCATGAGAAAATGCACATGAACCGGAAGTCTCCCTCCATATTTATGATCTGCCAGATAGAACAACTGCTGAAATAACTGGGTATACAATATTGACACCAGAAAGTTATAACTGGTGTCGTTGTCCGGGATTAACGCAAATAAAGCCACTTTTCGCTCTCCCAGTGATGGCAGGTCTAAATCGTCCGTTGCGGTCAGTGCTGCCAGACTGGATAAGTTGAATTTCTCAAGTCTTGCGGCTAATGTGATTTGAATGGATTTTAATGTCTTGGCACTACCAGAGTGGTAATCTTTGTAATACTTTACTGCGATATGTTCCGGGTTCTTCATTTCCAACCGCTCAAACAATTCATCAAGCGGTGACTGGTACTGGTCATCGTCCTCTCTGACTTCTCCGGCACGTAACATTTCCATTACCATCGGGAAATTCTGTTCTTCTTCCGGTGCTTCATATCTCAGATAGAAAATCAGTGCCAACAACAGCATAGAAGCTGCGGTATCCCAGAATGGATCGTTAGACTGACTTCCCTTGGGTGTAGTCGCTTTGAATAGGTTCGTTACCAATCTCTGCACATCGTTATCGTCCTTCAGATATACAAACGGGTTATAGCAATGGCTCTTTTCCATGTTGATCAGGTCAAGCACTCTTACTTCATAACCTTTTTCTTCCAGAAGATACCCGGTATCCCGCAAGTTCTCTCCTTTTGGATCAAGCACCACAAAAGAGGTATTCGCCTGCATCAGATTCGGCTTTGCAAAAAATCTGGTCTTTCCGGAACCAGAACCGCCAATTACAACCGTCAATACATTTCGCAAATGTTTCCTCATGTTATAACTGATCTGCACATGCATGGTCAGCAACTTATTTTTTGTAAACCGCTTCTCCTTGTATCTGCGATTTATTTTCTTCACATTTCCCCATTTAGCAGAACCATGTTCTTCACCTCGTCGGTAATGTTTCTTGGTAGAAAGATAAATCCCAATTCCCATACCGTAAGCCAGCAAAAAAATAAGGACAGTTTTTACACTGTCCCCACATAACTGAATCGAAAACGGATGATTCATTGCTTCCGGGACTCCTTCCAGAATCCCCATAAGACCAGACGAAAGATAAGGTGCGACAAGTAACGCAAACCAGATAACCGGGATAATTCCAATTACCGCCAGCATCAGACTGCTCTGCTTATCATCGTTCTTCATGGCTTCTGCGTCCTCGCTTTTCCTTCTCCGACGGTACTTCGATTTTCTCAATGACTTTCATTAAAACATCATCGACAAGCTCCGTATCTTTTCCCTCTTTCAGCATCTGATTCCGCTTATCCTTTAGGGAATGGAACACTACGCCACTCTCATATTTATCCAGTTCTAACGTAATCGTATCACTGCTCATTTTGCATTCTCCTTTCCCAAATTTTTCTAGCGTGCTTCTTTCCTATGCTGTCCTCTGGATTTCTGTTCTTTCTTTTCAGGCTCTGGATTTTCTTTCTTATCTTTCACATTTTCAGAACTGTCTTGCCCGGTTTTTTCAGCCTCTGACTGTCGGTAAGTTGCATTTCGATTCTGATCCAGTACCTTTGCCATTCTTGCAGAAATTGCATTCGCTGCATCTCTGGCTCTGGAAAGTTCCGCCCGCACTTCCTGAGTCTCCATTTTTTCAAAGAACTCTGGTGCATGTGAAAAATCATATCGACTGGTATCTATTCCATATTTTTTACACAACATATAAGATGCACACGATACATGAAATGCATCTTCATTTTTATCATAGTGCGGATTCCCATCCGCATATCCGGCAAATACCAATTCCGGCACAAGACTCTTAAAAATCTCCTGTGCACTCATCCCTTTTCTTACATAAATACAGCTTTCTTCCGGCTTAAAAAATGCTCCTTTTTCATCTGACATCTGTTCTGGTTCTACTGCAACAATATTTACTGGAGGGGTGCTGACTAACGCTCGGATCAGATCATGTTCTTCATATTCTGACTTTTGAATTGTAGTATCGGACATTGTTGTCTGAGAAATATCATATAGCTTTTTCGCATTATAATAATTTCCAACTGTACCATCTTCACGCTTATATGTTTTTCCTGGCTCTAAAATCAGAACTGGATTCTGTCGTTCCATACGTTTTAAATAAAATCCATGCTCTCTCCAGTATCCATAGTCACCTAATTTCTGTGCATCTGGTCTTTGTGCCAGAATCAGAAGTGCATTATTGGTAGTATATCGATCAAAGGTACTCTGTACATCCAGATACTTCTGCAGCATTTTCCCATCCGTTGCCACTTGTGCGGTTACCTGCTCTGACAACTCATAGCAGCGATTCCTGTTATTTCTGCTTTCCGCAATAAATGCCTGTACCTTTTCATCCAGTGGTACAGCCGATGCATTTAATAAAGAATCAAAACTATTATCCATAAAATTTACCTCTCTTTCCCTTTCCTTGGTTTTCGTTTCTGTTGTGGCTGCTGGTGGCGAATCTGATTCCGGTCTTTATTTCCCTGATTTCTCACCGGATCATTTCTATTCTCACTCCGCTCCGCTTCTTTCTTCCTTGCATTCTGTATTTCCCGAAGTTCCTTTCTGACCGATAGTTTCTCTGGTTTTTCCGGGGTAAATAGCTTAGAAGTACCCTCTGCGGTTTTCTCTTGCTTCTTTGAGGTAGGCTCGGACAGACGGGATTTGGTCGTCTTTGCCAAAGAGGGGTTTTGCTCCTTACCCTCTTTCTTCACCGACTCTCCAAACAACTCGTCCATAAGCTGATCCTCCTTGGATTTCTGCGGATAATCTTTCTCCGGTTCTGCCTGTCCCTGTTTTTCCTGCTGAACCTGTACTTTTTCCGGCTTCTTTTCCTGCTTCTCTGATTTTCCGGCTTTTGCTTTTTCTGCACGTGTCCGCTCAATTTCCGTCTTAATCTTCGCTGCTTCTGTTACAGATGCAAACTGGAATCTATCTACGATACGGTTGATTCTTGGTGCATCTTCTTCCTTTACAATCACATCTACCAGTCCGTCACTGCTTCCTTTGGGATTTCGGACTGCACAATATAACACGCCATATCGCTTTGCTTCCTGCACGAATTGTTTCAGATCACTTTCTTTCACCGAAAATACCGTCAGTGGTCTACCTGATTTAACCAATGTTTCAAGTCTTACTCTGCCTTTTGTCTTTTTCTTCTCTTTTAAGACTGTATACAGCATCACTGCCAGATGCTTCGCACCTGTACCACTGATCTTCAATGCTGCTTCACCGACTTCCAACGACATTCGTACCACCTGGTCAGCGGCTTCGCCTGATGTGTTCATGGCTTTGTTCCTCCTTCTTCTCTTTTTCTTCCCGCACCGTCTTAAATTTTTCTTCGATTACCTTGGAACGTGCGGCGATTCCATCGCAAAGTGCTGCCTCCTTTCTGAGCGTTCCAATTTTCTCTGTCAGAACTTTTATCTGCTCCTTCATTTCCTGTATTTCTTCTTCCGGTCTGTCTGCCCGGATCTTATAACGCAGGTGCTTCCGCTCCTCCACACACTGCTCCGTTTTCTTCTGCAAACTTTCTTTCAACGAAAAAAGCTGCTCTGCAGTATCTATGTGATAATGGCAGAGCAGCTTCGTCTCTTTTGAAATGGTATTTAGTTTTAATAAATCTTCCCGGAACAATACATGCACCTGTTTAGCAGATATTGACGGGCGATTCTTCGGTAGGATTCCTAAAAGATAACAGTAATGCAGATACAATCCCCGAAGTCCTCCGATTTTTCTTGTCTGCTTGAAGTTGCCGGATACCCGAATCCGGTAATGCCTCTGAACCGGAAATTTCTTCTCGGCAGGTAATTCATTTTCTTCCAGAATCCGAACCCTGATTGCTTCCAGCGAATAATTTTCTCCAAAGTTCCGCTTTAACTTCAGACCACGCTCCCGCCCTTCCGGGCGAATGGTAATGTCTTTCCCAAACTTAAACGAGTATCCTTTTTCCCGCAAATAAAAAAAGAACTGTTTTTCAGTCCTCGCTTTTCGGATTGCTTCATCAACATCTGCTTTTACCATGCTGTGATAACTCGGCTTTCCTTGCTGTTCTGCCTGCCACTCAGCATAATGTTTTCCTTTTCCCTGTTCCGGCTGCCCGACAACCGATAACTGGTATTCTTTACATAACTGGTCCGACACCATTCGCATATCCCGATAATCCTGATTTGTCCTGTGGTATCTTTTCCCGTCAAGGAATGAAACTGAGTTCACCACAAAATGATTGTGCAGATGGTTCGCCTTATCCAAATGAGTCGCAATCAATACCTGATACTGACTGCCCCACAATTCTTCTGCCATCTTCTTTCCAATCTCATGTGCCATTGCCGGACTACATTCTCCCGGTGCAAAAGACTGGTATCCATGAAACGCAACAATTTCGTCCTCCTTTCCATAACGCTTTTTGACTGCAATCATTTCTTCTCTGGCGGTTGTCGGTGCACAATTCACTCCAGATACATACTGTTCCATCAGTTCTTCCGCTTCTCCGACAAGTTCTATTTCCATTGATTCAGATTGTCTCTGTCTAGTCTTTTCTGCATTCACTGCATAGGTAAGCACATCTTCCAGTCCTTGTGCGGATCGTGATTGATTCTCGACTATCTGCCCTTCGTTATTCTCTTTCGTCTTGTCCGGGTTCTCCGCATAATTGATTACTTTTCCAATCCAACCTTTAATGCTCCAGATTGATGTCACTGCCATGATTCATTTTTCTCCGGAAGTATTACTGCTTCTGTAATCTTACGGACTGCTTCATTGAACTTCCGCACTTCCTGATCAT
>OGYU01002935.1_pt1 | contig 10579 bp, 8 predicted proteins | sample 1576581 | NCBI WGS metagenome assembly OGYU01 (sample SAMEA3541547, study PRJEB24748) | human gut metagenome | biome: human gut; feature: human-associated habitat; material: faeces | place: China | collected 2012 | reverse complement strand
GAACGGCCCACGGTCCGTTCCTGCTTGTCGGCGAAACTGTAGTTTCGCGACAGCCTCAAAGGACGCGTAAAGCGTCCTTTTTCATTCTACTTTCATTCTACGGCCAACGCATCCTCGCTGATTACCGCCCGAATCCCCCAGGACGGCACCTTATCCGGATAGGCTTCGCCTTCGAGCATGACGAATGCCGCGTCGTACTTCGGACGCTTTTTCGGGTAAATGCCGAGTCCGTCCGTGAAGTACAGCAGGCCGCGCAGATGGCGGAACGCGCCTTCGGCGTTTAAGCGGTCAACGTGCTCGAAAACCGGACGAAAATCGGTCGCAGACTGACCGATCAGTTCAAAATTCTCCATATATTCCGCAAGTTCCCGCGCATTTGTCACCTTTTTGTCCGAACGCAGCTGATCGTCGCACTGCAGAATACGCAGGTTGAAATGCCGAAAAAAGCTGGTGTTCTCCTGCAAAAGCTCATAGGTGCGGCTGAGGAACGCGCGCACGAGTTCACCAGAGGTGGACATCGAGGTATCAATGGCAATGACGAAATCCTCGATTTTCCGCACCTCCCGCGTCTCTAACGGCTCGATGAGCGGCATATTTCCGAAATGACGCAGCCCGTAGGCGTAGTAGCCGTAGTCGAACGAATCCGCATCCACCGAGACCTCCTCCCGCAGAGCGGCAAACCGGCGCAGGAACGCGCGGAAATCAGTCGTTTTGCGGGTGGAAACGGCAAGCTGCTCCCGCACGGCCTGACCGCCTTCCGCCTTGTTCGCAAAAACGGTTTCCATCGCGGTCTGCGTGCGCTCGGCCTGCTGCTGCCAGCGGCGCTCCTGCTGATCGTCATCCTCCTTGTACCACAGTGTGTGCTCGTCTGTCGCAAACACGCGCGTGAGCGTGGCACAGTCATACGAATTCAGCCGTGTGCGCCGAAAATGGCGATAGACCGCCTCAGCCGTCAGGACCGGCAGCTCGTCCCGCAGTTCGCGGTAGATATTCTGCCGCCGAACCGACACCTTTTCGGCCTGCAGGCAGCGGTAATCCAGCGAATCCAGCATGCTTTCGACCGCGATATCGCACGAAAGGTCCCACAGGTCGGCATCGCGTCCGCTTGTCTTTCCGGGGTGCCGCAACAGACAGTGGAACAGCGTGTGCAGGTACGCGCGGTTGACGTTCGCGCGGGAGCGCTCGTACTGCTGCGCCAGCCAGGCACCGCTGAAAAACAGCACGCGCGTGTCGGTAGCGAGCGTGGGTGTATCGTAACCGTCTGCCGCAGGCAGCGCCGCCAGCGCGGAATCGAGGAACGGCAGGTTCATATACAGTTCGGTGCGGGCGGAAAACAGGATTTCGCGTCCGATGGAAGCCCAGCGGGAGGACTGCGACATGGAAAACATCACCTCACAGGTTCATCTTGCATCGTAGGGCACCCTGCCCTGCGGATTTATTGATAACTTTATATATTTATATTATAATTCAAACGATTTTGTCCGTCCCTTGGATGCGGTTTTGCCAGCGGCTGAAAGCAGAACGGACAGTGCTGCCGTCTGCTCTGCTTCGCGGGCCGACGTGCATGCAGCATCCACATCGGCAGCAGAGAGCACACCGAGCGACAGCAGGAAAGTCAAGGCAGCGGTCTCGCCTGCCTTGGCGCAGGACTGCGCCAGATTACCGCCGTGTGCGCGCAAAACCGTAAGATACTCCGCTTTTGCGCCATCCGAGAGCGCAAACGGTACGGCAAGCCGCCGCACGGCAACGCGTGCCGCGACCGCAAAATCGTGCCGCTCGAGCAGTTCGCTCAGGGCAGCATCATATTGCCGAAAATTCAGCACACCGCCGTCAAAGCACTGACGGTAGCTGTAGCCTGCACCGTGAATGCGCCGCTGAAAAATATGCGCCGGACTGAGGTCCTCCAGCTCCTCGACGTACTCGGGAAACAGCAGCCGCGCGTGCTCATCAAACCGCACATCGAGTTCTCCGGCGTACTCGCCGAGCAGCCTGGGCAGGCAGGTCGGCGCGAAAGGCGCGGCGTGCAGGATGACTTCACGCAGGCTCATGCAGTTCATCAGGGCACCGCCGCCGAATTCGCTGACGGAATCAGTCAGTTCAATGCGTTCAAGGTTTCGGCAGTTATAAAATGCATAACTGCCAACACTTTTTGCATCCTTCGGGAGCGTAACCGTGCGGATAGCCGCCGCATTGTGTTTCGGCTCTGTGCCGCCGCAGGTAATACGGACAGCGAACGTGTCCCTTTCTGTCAGATCGGGGGCCCGCTCGCTGAGTACATACGCGCCGACCTCGGTAACAGGCACACCGTCTATCTCATCCGGCAGACGCACAATATCGTCCTGCGTTTCGCACCGCAAAAGCGCAATGCCGCCGCTCGCACTCCGCGAACAGGTCAGCCGCAGTTCGTTTTCGCCCTCGATCACCCGCATTTGCACTCATGTCCTTTCTGCTTTTTCATTCTGCTACCCATTATAGCACAGTGTGCAGAAAAAGACGATACTGCGCCCTTCATTCTCATAATAAGAATTTATAATAGAAATAATATATTGTTTTTCGCAAATCGCACTTGACAATCCACTGTTTTGCGAATATACTGTGACCATACCAAGTAAACCAACACAAACCAATGACGAAGACGAGTAGCAGGGAGACCGAACCTCCAAGAGAGCCGCAGGCGGTGTGATTGCGGCAGGCAAGGACCGTGTGAATGGACTTCAGCAGGGCAAGGCGAACGGCTTCGGCCAAGTAACTGCGACGGGGACTCCGCCCGTTATCAGGGGAGCGCGCATTGCTTGATGTGTGAGCAGAGTGGACGCAGTTTGCGTCAATCTGGGTGGTACCGCAAGAGCGTATTCGCTCCTGTCCCAAGAGAAATCTGGGACAGGAGCTTTTTATTTTGTAAAACAAATTGAGAGTGAAACTATTCACCATCTCTCCACTCTATCTGAAATTTGTAAAGGAGAAATCACCATGGCTAAGATCCCCCACAGACTTTATTTGACCGAAGACCAGATGCCCAAGCAGTGGTACAACCTGCGGGCGGACATGAAGGAAAAGCCGGACCCGCTGATTCATCCGGGCACGCATCAGCCGCTGCCGGAAGAAGCGCTGTATCCCATCTTCTGTCAAAAGCTGGCGCACCAGGAGCTGGACAATGACACCCGCTACATTGATATTCCCGAGCCGGTGCTCGATATGTATAAGCTGTACCGTCCGTCTCCGCTGTGCCGCGCGTACAATCTGGAGAAGGCGCTGGACACCCCGGCTAAGATCTACTACAAGTTTGAGGGCAACAACACCTCGGGCAGCCACAAGCTGAATTCCGCGATTGCACAGGCGTACTACGCCAAGGAACAGGGCCTCAAAGGCCTTACCACCGAGACCGGTGCCGGTCAGTGGGGTACTGCACTCTCTGAGGCATGCGCGTACTTCGGACTGGATTTGAAGGTATTCATGGTTAAGGTCTCCTACGAGCAGAAGCCGTTCCGCAAGGCCATCATGCAAACCTTTGACGCGAATGTAACGCCGTCTCCGTCCAATACGACCGAGGCAGGCCGCGCTATTCTGGCACACGATCCGACCACCGGCGGTTCGCTCGGCTGTGCCATCTCCGAAGCCGTAGAAGTGGCTACTACGCACGAGGGCTACCGCTATGTACTCGGCTCCGTGCTCAATCAGGTGCTGCTGCACCAGTCCATCATCGGTCTGGAGAGCAAGCAGGCTATGGAAATGCTCGATGAGTATCCGGATATCGTGATCGGCTGTGCCGGCGGCGGCTCCAATCTCGGCGGCCTGATTTCCCCGTTCATGCAGGATAAGCTGCTCGGTAAGGCCGACCCGCGCATCATCGCGGTGGAACCGGCCTCCTGCCCGTCGCTTACCCGCGGCAAGTATGTTTACGATTTCTGCGATACCGGCCATGTTACGCCGCTGGCCCGCATGTACACGCTCGGCAACGGCTTCATGCCTGCGCCCAACCATGCAGGCGGCCTGCGCTACCACGGCATGAGCCCGATCCTCTCCAAGCTGTACCACGACGGTTATATGGAGGCGGTTTCCGTCAAGCAGACCGGCGTATTCGACGCGGCAGTTCAGTTCGCCAAGGTGGAGACCATTCTTCCGGCGCCGGAGTCCAGCCACGCCATCCGCGCCGCAATCGACGAAGCGCTCAAGTGCAAGGAGACCGGCGAAGCTAAGACCATCCTGTTTGGTCTGACCGGTACCGGCTACTTTGATATGGCAGCATACGAGGCGTATCACAACGGCACCATGCGCAACCACATTCCCACCGATGAAGAGCTGCAGATCGGCTTCGATACCATTCCGCCGCAGGAATAAAACGCAATATAAGGTATATGGCAGACCTCCAATTTCTCTGCTGTATATAGCCGCCTGTTCCCCCACAGGCGGCTTTGTTTTGCCGAAAACAGGTTTCCAAAAAAACTTTCAAAAAATCTGAAAATAATTGTTGACATTAGGTCCCACCCGTGATATTATAATAAGGCAGTCAGCGAGAGCGACAAAGCGAAACGCCGACAGCGAAAGAAAATAGATCTTGTATGCGCCAGTAGCTCAGCTGGATAGAGTGTTTGGCTACGAACCAAAAGGTCGGGGGTTCGAATCCCTTCTGGCGTACCAGATCAACCGGTTATTTCGTAAGAAATGACCGGTTTTTCTTATTTTCTGATATAGGTAAAAATTTTTGTTCCGATTTGCGAGAGGCAATATAAAGATGCCGCCGCCATACCGGCATACGAGCCGGATACTTAACTTTAGCCCTAAAAGAAACCCTGTCTGTTCCAACACCAGAGAGGGTTTTCTCACTTTTACAGCACTTTTACGCTCGCGTTCTCGCACGCCAAAAGGAATTTCGGCGGCAGTCTGCCGTCCGAAATGACGGTATCTACCTCATCGAGACCGCAAATGCGGAATGTACTTCTTCGATCAATTTTAGAGGAATCCAGCAGCACCGCCACATGCTCCGCGCGGTGCAGCACAGTCTGCTTGAGCAGCGCCTCCTCCTCTACACCGCAGGCAAAGCCGGTCTCCGGACTGTAGCTCGTCACGCCGAGCAGCAGCAGGTCGAAATGCACGCCATCCAGTTCCTGAATGCCGCGCACGCCGCACACGCTGTGGCTGAACCGGTTGAGCGTGCCGCCGGGAATGGACACCTTGGGCTTTTCCAGCCGCGCGAGTTCGATCGCACACGTCAATCCGCTCGTGAAGATCAGCATCGGCTCATCCGGCACACAGCGCGCCACGGCGGTTGCCGTGCTGCCGGAATCCAGAAACACCGTGGTATTCGGCCGCAGCAGCGCCGCCGCCTTCTCCGCAATGATCTGCTTTTCTGACGCATTGCGCGCCGTGCGCCTGCCGAACTGGTCGTCCGTGCCGACGACTACCTCGACCGATTTGACGCCGCCGTGCACGCGAACCACTCTTCGCGCCTGATCGAGTGCCTTCAGATCGGTTCGCAGCGTCATTTCGGACACCGACGGAAAAGCCTCCTTCAGCTGTACAAAGCTCAGGCTGCCCTCTCGGTTGACCAGTTCGACGATTGCATTGCGGCGTTGTTCCATCGGTTGTTTCCTCCAATTAGTCGTGCTGCTGAAAGTTTGCCAGCAGATATTCCTCTGCCTCTGGGCACCACAGGCCGTTGTGTGCGTCCACAATGTCAGCCAGCGCGGTAAACCGCGCATCCTCCGCGCCCTTTGCCCGCAGATCGGTCAGCGCGGTAAGCGGCATGGTCAGGTGTGTGTAGATCAGCTTTTTGCCGCCCGGAATCTTGGGCAGATTGAGCGTAGTCTCGGCTGCCGCATCCAGACCGCCGATATGCGTCACCATAACCGCCGGGTCGATACGGCCGGAGGCGGTCAGCTCGAGCGATTCGATCATATCCGCGGTGTTGCCGCCGGTCGTGCCCATAACATGCGTGGAATTATATTGTACATCATAAAAGTTCATCTTGGCAGAGAACTGCTTGTCGGTCGGGCCCGCGAAGAAGTTCAGACAGCCGTCACGACCAAGCACGGCGCTGCACAGTTCAACGACTGCCTCAACCGGCGCGTAGCAGAATACATCGTCGAAGCCGGTGCCGCCGGTCATTTCGCGCAGCTCTGCCGCCGGATTCTCCATCTTGCCGGTGTTGACAAAGTGCAGATCGATGCCGTCCTTCTCCTTGACCTCGGCAGGCGGGAACAGCGCCTCGGCGCGTGCCAGACGGTCCTCGTTGACATCGGTCACAACGACCATGGACGGACGGACGTCACGGTGCAGCGCATACGTCAGCGCACCCAGGCCCATCGGACCGGCGCCTGCCATGATGGCCAGCTTGCCGCCCTTTTTAATACCCATTTCGTGGTGATAAACACCCATCTTGGTGTGATAAGCGGCGTTGAACGCACCGATCGAGCAGCTCATCGGCTCGGCAAGAGATGCCTCGTAGTAGGCACGCCCCTTGTACTCGAGCAGGCAGCCAAGTTCCATAACCTCAGCCGGAATGATGCAGTAGGTCGCATCGCCGCCGAAGAACTCGTAGGAGTATCCGGGACTCCACATCGTGCCCTTGTAGTTGAGCGCGGGCTGCAGCGTGAACTTCATGCCCGGCTTGAATTTATCCTGATGCTTCGCGCCAACCTTGACGATATCGCCCGCGAACTCGTGCCCCATGACGGCCGGATGCTCAGCTACATCGGGATGCACGCGCTTGTGCTCGGTACCAAGGATCGCGCACTTGTAGGTGGACATACAGATGCTGTCGGATACGACCTTGACCAGGATTTCGTCGTCACGGATTTCCGGCAGCTCAAAGGTATCCAGACGTAGATCATTCGCAGCATACAGACGTACAGCCCTTGCTTTCATAATAATAACTTTCCTTCATCACTTAGGCAATAGATTTCAACAATTACAGCTTGGAAAAACGTACTTTCGGAAGCAGCGCCTCGATAACCGAGCGCTCGGCGGCCTGTGTGCCGCTGCACATGACATTCGCGGCTCCGGTTGCAGTCGAGAGACGGACAGCGTCCTCTTCGCTCATATCCTGCGACTCGGCATACGCCAGCGCGGCCACCACGCTGTCACCCGCACCGACCGTACTGCCGACCGGAACCTTGAGTCCCTCAGCGTAAATCGTGCTGCCCTTGCGCAGATACAGCGCACCGCGGCCGCCCAGCGAGATAACCACCCGTTCGATACCGTTCTCCAGCAGCTTTTGACCTTCTGCGGTCAGTTCTTCGATGGTTTCCAGTTTTCTGCCCGCCAGACGCGACAGTTCATCATCATTCGGCTTGATGAGGTACGGCGCGGCCTTTAAGCCTTCCGCCAGTAAAGCGCCGTCCGCATCGAGGAACACCCGCGCACCTGCGTTTTTGCATGCGCTCGTCCACACGCGATAGGTTTCCTGCGGTGCGCCCTTCGGCAAGCTGCCCGCCAGCACCACAATGTCGCCTGCGTGCACCTCAGCCAGAAGGTCGTTCAGCAGCGCACCTAAATCTGCATTCGTAACGGTCAGACCCGGCTCGTTGATGTCGGTATTCGTGTGGCCGATCCGGTCGATGATTTTGATATTCGTGCGGGTCTGCCCCTCAACGAACCGGAACTGCGTGGTGAAATTCTCGTTTTCGAGCAGCTTTTCAAGCGCTCTGCCGCTCTCACCGCCCAGAATGCCGACGGCGCGGCTCTCGCCGCCCAGCTTGGCAATCACTTTGCTCACGTTAATGCCCTTGCCGCCGGGATCCGTGCGCATTTCTGTGATGCGGTTGACCGTGTCAAGCGCAATACCCGGAATTTCTACCGTTTTATCCAATGCGGGGTTGAGTGTTACCGTATAAATCATGGAATGACTCCTTCCAGATATTTGAAACTATTGAAACAAAAGCTATAATCAAAATAACAACAGTCCATATAAGCGTCAATCTGTTATTTCAACAAATAATCCCTTTCGTTTTTGTAAGGAATTACAAGAGCACATTCTCCCTGTAAATTCTGTTCTGCGTGCAAAAGGAGCGGCAATGCAGAATATCTTCCGCATTACCGCTCCCTTTTATGCTTAATTTCCGTGTTCTGAGAACAGACGATCCAGCTTTTCTTCCAACAGCTGCACGGCTGCGTCGCGCTGACCGGTCCGCAGGCGCTCGATCAGCTCAGGCTCCTCGATCAGCTGTGCGCTCACCATGCGCATGACCTCCACCGGAATCGGATCACCGGTATCCGGCGCAAGCAGCACAAATGCCCCCATAATCATCTTTCCGGCCTCGTAGACCGGCGGCTGCGCCTGTAAATAGCCGAATCGGCAGTCCGATACCGCCTTTGTCCTGCAATGCAGCAGCAGCGCGAACAGCGGCTTGATATAGGTATCGCCCATGGCTTCCCGTCGGCGCAGCTGCTGCGCTTGAGAAGATGTTCGCTGAGATCAAGTAACTAAATTTCGACACAATCAAACCTGAAAAACCAGGAGAGGGATAACCTCTCCTGGCTTTTCCTGTTCTGAACGCAAAGGGTCTCCCGCCAAATGGCGGGAGACCCTTTCTCATTTTATCGGCTTATTTACCGGTCTTTTCACACAGATTCTGCATGATAACAGCTACCTGTGCACGGGTGGCCGTGCCCTGCGGGTCAAAACGGTTGCCCGATTTGCCGCTCAGCAGACCAGCCTTCTGCATTCTGGTTACAGCGTCCTTCGCGTAAGCGCGGATGCTTGCGCTGTCGGCAAATGCAGCTGCACTGCCGGTTTCCTCTACCTTGGTGCCGGTGGCGGTCAGATAATTATCCATGATAACCGCAGCCTGCTCACGGGTGATGAGCGCATTCGGATTGAAATGCGAAGCGTCCACGCCGGAAACGATCTTGTTGGCTGCTGCCCAGTTGACGTATGCGTTGTAGTACATTTTGCTGTCTACATCGGCAAACTGGCTCTGGGTGTTATACGCGGAGATATCTGCGCCTGCCATACGGCCAAGCACGGTGACAAACATGCCGCGGGTCATGCCCTCGTTCGGGGAGAAGGTGGTTGCGGTCGTGCCGTTGAACAGCGCCTTATCGGTCACATATTCGATGGCATCCTTTGCCCAGTGGCCCGCGATGTCGGTAAAGGTGCTTACCGTACCCTCAACAACCTTGACATTCTTGCCCACGGTGCCGTAGTTGTCGTAATCCACAGAGTAATCGTTGAATACATCATCGGATTCGTAGCCTACTGCATCGGTGAAGGTGCCCTCGTTCCAGTCTGCCAGCGTTGCCCAGGTATTGGTATTGCCGGCCTTGACGGTGTACGCGTTGATAACCGGAATATCGGTGGACTTCTCTGCAACAGAGGAGTTCAGTACGGTAGTAACGCGAACATACTTTGCACTGCCCAGTGCGGAAATATCAACCGTGTTCTTGCCGTTCTTCAACTCTGCGGACTGGGAAGCCTTTACGGTCTTGCCGTCGTCCGAGGTCTCAACGGTTGCGGTTGCAGAAGCCGCGCCGGTAATCTCTGCGTTATAGGTAAACTGTGCTGCACTGCCGGTCATTGCGCGCCACTCGGTGGTGTGCGTGCCCTTGGTGACGATATTCTCCGGTGCGTAATCCAGCCATACGACCAGCTTGTCGCTTTCCGGACCCTTTGCAGTCGGATTTGCGTAAATCTGCTTGTTCTCCTCTGCGGTCAGCTTGGTGGTATAGAAGCGGAGCTGACCGATGTCACCTGTCAGCATGGTGTGCGTCTTGCCGCGGCCGCGGTCTGTCAGCAGATGACGGTGGAATGCAAAGCCGGAGTACATGGACTTGCCTTCCCAGTTGCGGATCTCAGAATCAAAATCCGGTGCATCGGTGTGACCGCTTGCCTTGGTATCCTCGTAGCTGTCGCCGCCGGTTGCACGATCAAAGCCGCCGGTGTACTGTACCCACTTGCCGAGGGTAACGCCGCCGCCCATATTCTCGTCGTCGTTCCAGAAGTACTCGCCGTTATCGTTGTTAAAGCCAATGCCATAGGTAACCATGCCGGTCTTGCGGACTGCCATGCGGAACAGGTAGTTGGTGCCGTAGCTGATGGAAGCGCCCTTCATCAGCAGCGGGTTGTGGTCCCACTCATCGCCCGTTGCCAGACGATCGATGTTTGCCCAAACCATGCCGGTAACGCCGTTGTCTACCACATAGTTCTTGTTATCCGGAATTTCCACATAATCATCCACGCCGTCCAGGGACAGACCCCAGCCGCCGTTGTACTTAACGAGCGTCGGATTGCCGCGGATGATGCCGTCGTTGCCCTTGCCGGACTTATCCTTTACGATCGGGGTGCCCTGCATGGAGCCGAGCACGGCAACGGTCTTCTCTGCCGAGTTACCGACCTTGACGGCATAGCTGCCGCCTGCCGGTGCCTTGTAGGCAAACTCAACCGTGCGGGTCTCGCCTGCCTTGAGCGCAGTCTTCTGCGAGGTAACGGCTGCGCCGTTGATGTACAGCACTGCCTCTGCGGTGCCGTCCTCATTGCCGATGTTCTGCACATCCGCCTTGGTGTAGATGACATCGCTGGTCGGCTCGCTTACCGTGCCGCCGCCGAGCTGCAGGCGCAGGTTGCTATAGGTGTAGGTTGCCT
>OGYU01002930.1_pt1 | contig 10585 bp, 8 predicted proteins | sample 1576581 | NCBI WGS metagenome assembly OGYU01 (sample SAMEA3541547, study PRJEB24748) | human gut metagenome | biome: human gut; feature: human-associated habitat; material: faeces | place: China | collected 2012 | reverse complement strand
AGATGTTAAACGAGGCAGTCAAAGAGGCGAAGGGTATGAAGCAGGAGGAAAGCTTTGATACGACGATCGACATTGATATCGATGCCTATATTCCGATGGGATACATTCCAAATGAGGTGCAGAAGCTTGATATCTACAAACGTATTGCAGATATCCAGACGGATGAGGAGACTGAGGAGATGTTAGAGGAGCTGATCGACCGTTTCGGTGATCCGCCAAAACCAGTGGAAAATCTGCTTTACATTGCAAAAATAAAGTCATTGGCGCATGCAGTTTATATGACAGAGATTTCACAAAAAGCTGATACTGTGAAGTTCACACTTTATGGGAAAGCGAAACTTGACGTGGCAAAAATCCCGGAGTTTATCGCATCTTATGGCAATAACCTGAAGTTTACCATGGATGCCAAAGCACCGTATTTTACTTATTTTTTGAAGAAAAATTCCAGGGAAAAGAATGTGGATGCCAGAACAGTGATAGAAGATTTTTTAAATGGTGTGCAGGAAAAATTAAAGATTGCGCAGGACTCTGTGAAAAAAGAGTGAAAAATCTTGCGGCACCGGTAAAAAAGCACTATAATAGGAAAAGTGACTATCCATGTATGAAAATCGAGTGGATACATTTAGGAGGCTAAATCCTCTGCTCCTGCAAGGGCAGTCGCATTTTGCTCCGCAAAACAAGGAGGATTTAAGCATGAAAATCAGGGATTTACTTGCCGTAGAGAGTATTGACTTAAATGGCAAAGTCACTGGAAAGAACGAAGCCCTTGATGCAATGGTTGCATTGATGGCTAAGAGCGGAAAGATCAACGATGTTGAGAAGTACCGCAAGGGCGTATACGCCAGAGAGGAAGAAGGAACAACCGGAATTGGTGAGGGAATCGCCATTCCACATTGCAAGTCAGATGCAGTCAGCAGACCGGGACTTGCAGCAATGGTCATCAAAGACGGGGTGGATTTTGATGCATTAGATGGAGAAAAGGTCAGCCTGATCTTCCTGATCGCAGCACCAAATACGGAAGACAACGTACATCTGGATGTACTTAGCAAGTTATCTGTTCTTCTGATGGATGAGAATTTTACAAGCGGACTTCGCAATGCAAAGACGGTTGAGGAATTTTTAAGTGTGATCGACCGCGCGGAAGCTGAGAAAGATGCCGAAGAAGAGAAAAAGAACAGCGCAGATACAAAGAATGCGGCAGAGGAGAAAAACACAGAGAATGGAAAGCTGATCCTCGCTGTAACCGGATGCCCGAACGGAATCGCACATACTTATATGGCGGCAGAAAATATTGAGAAAAAAGCGAAAGAGCTTGGATGCCGTGTGAAAGTTGAGACAAGAGGTTCCGGCGGTGCCAAAAATGTATTGACAAAAGCTGAAATTGCAGAGGCTGCATGTATTATTGTTGCAGCGGATACACAGGTTCCGATGGATCGTTTTGCAGGCAGACCTGTGATCCAGTGTAAGGTTTCTGATGGAATCAGTAAGGCGGAAGAATTGTTAGACAGAGCGTTAAACGGCAATGTTCCACTGTATCAGGCGAAGGGAAGCGGTCAGGCAGCAGACAGTGAGGAAGAATCTGACAGCGTTGGACACCAGATTTACAAACACCTGATGAATGGAGTTTCCCATATGTTACCGTTCGTTATCGGCGGTGGTATCCTGATTGCGATCGCATTTCTGATCGATGGTTTTGCAGTTGACTTAAACAGCCTTCCATTTGATGAGCGTTCAAACTTTGGTACGATCACACCGATGGCGGCAATGTTTAAATCGATCGGTGGTGTTGCATTCGGATTTATGCTTCCGATCTTAGCCGGATTTATCGCAATGAGTATTGCAGATCGTCCTGGTCTTGCGGTCGGTTTTGTCGGCGGAGCAATCGCAGCAAACGGAACATCCGGATTCCTTGGAGCTCTCGTTGCAGGTTTTGTTGCAGGCTATCTGGTACGTCTGTTAAAGAAACTGTTTGAGAAACTGCCGGAAGGCTTAGAGGGTATCAAGCCAATGCTTCTCTATCCGGTAATCGGTATCTTTTTGATCGGAGTGATCATGACTTATGTGGTAGAGCCTCCGATCGGAGCATTAAACGTTATGATCAACAACGGATTAAACAGCATGAATGGTGCAAAGGCAATCCTGCTTGGCGCACTGCTCGGCGGAATGATGTCCGTAGATATGGGTGGCCCGGTAAACAAAGCAGCATATGTATTTGGTACCGCATCTATCGCAGCAGGCAATTACAATATCATGGCAGCTGTTATGGTCGGTGGTATGGTTCCACCGCTTGCAATCGCACTTGCAACCATGTTCTTTAAAAACAAATTTACCGAAGAAGAGAGAAAAGCAGGACCGACAAACATTGTTATGGGACTTTCCTTTATCTCAGAGGGAGCAATCCCGTTTGCAGCATCGGATCCATTGCGTGTGCTGCCGTCCTGTATCATTGGTTCCGCAGTTGCAGGAGCATTATCCATGGCATTTAACTGTACATTAATGGCACCACATGGTGGAATCTTCGTATTCTTAACCGTAGGCCATCCGCTGTTATATCTCATATCCCTAGCAGTTGGTTCTGTTGTAGGATGCGTGATCCTTGGACTTTTAAAGAAGGATGTATCAAAAAGATAGGAAACGGAAAAGGTAATTAAAATCGCAGGCTTTATGTTGCAACAATATAGAGCCTGTGAATATGTAATCATAAAACAATGTGTTATGTACAAAGAAAGGAGAAAATCATGAAAGAATTTAAATACGTGATCACAGACAAAGGGGGAATCCATGCAAGACCGGCAGGAGCACTTGTAAAGGAAGCAGCCGCATTTCCATGCAGCATTACCATTGCAAAAGATGGAAAAGCAGCAGATGCAAAACGTATTTTTGGAGTTATGGGACTTGGTGTAAAATGCGGCGAGGAGATCACAGTCTGCACCGATGGAGAGAATGAAGAGGCAGCAAGTGCTGCAATCGAGGCATTTTTGAAAGCAAATCTGTAAAAATTGATAAAAACAGAAATAAAAATCTAAAATGGAGGTAACGGGCATGGAACTGCACGGCAAAAGTGTATTCGGCGGAATTGCCATGGGCAGACTGTCTGTCTATCATAAGACGGATAACGCAGTAAAACGAACAAAGATAACGGATATAGAAGCAGAAAAAAAACGTTTTGAGGATGCAAAAGAAGAAGCCAAAAGGCAGCTTGGTGTTTTTTATGAAAAAGCAGTCAGGGAAGTCGGTGAAGTCAATGCGGCAATTTTTGAGATGCACCAGATGATGCTGGATGATCTCGACTATGTAGAGTCGATCACAAACATGATCGAAACCCAGCAGGTCAATGCAGAATTTGCAGTTGCTTCCACCGGAGATAATTTTGCGCAGATGTTTGCTGCGATGGATGATGATTATATGAGAGAACGTGCAGCGGATGTCAAAGATATCTCCAACCGCGTGATCTCTATTTTACAGGGAAACGGTGATGCAGGTTTAAGCGGCGATGAACCGTTTATCCTTTTAGCGGATGATCTTGCACCGAGCGAGACCGTGCAGCTTGATAAATCAAAAGTACTTGCTTTTGTAACACGTCACGGTTCCACCAATTCCCACACGGCGATCTTAGCGAGAACCATGAATATTCCGGCATTGATCGGAGTTGATTTTCCGGAAGAGGGTGTGGACGGACAGTTCGGTATCGTGGATGGATTTGATGCAAAGTTTTTCGTAGAACCGGATGAGGATACGAAAGCGGAATACCGGAAGTTAAAAGAAGAAAATGAGCAGAAGAAACGTCTGCTTCAGGAATTAAAGGGTAAGGAAAATATCACAAGGGATGGAACGAAGATCAATCTTTATGCCAATATCGGGGGTGTTTCCGATGTGGCAAATGTACTTGCCAATGATGCGGGTGGAATCGGACTGTTCCGGAGTGAGTTCCTTTATTTAGAGTCGGAGGATTACCCGACAGAAGAAGCACAGTTTGCAGCATATAAGACAGTTGCGGAAAATATGGCGGGTAAAAAAGTTATTATCCGTACACTTGATATCGGAGCAGATAAACAGGTCGGTTATTTTGGCCTTGAGAAAGAAGAAAACCCGGCAATGGGTTACCGTGCGATCCGGATCTGCCTCGACCGCACTGAAATTTTTAAGACACAGCTTCGGGCAATCTACCGTGCCAGCTATTATGGAACGATTGCGATCATGTTCCCGATGATCATTTCCGTAAATGAGGTGAAAAAGATCAAAGAAATCATTGCGGAAGTGAAAGCGGGACTTGATGCCGACGGTATTCCGTATAAGGATGTGGAACTCGGTATTATGATCGAGACACCGGCGGCAGTTATGATCAGTGATCTTTTAGCGAAAGAGGTTGATTTCTTTTCGATCGGGACAAACGATCTGACACAATATACACTTGCAATCGACAGGCAGAATCCGAAACTGGATAATATTTATGATTCACACCATGAAGCAGTCCTTCGGATGTTAAAAATGGTTGTGGATAACGGACATAAGGAAGGATGCTGGGTTGGCATCTGCGGTGAGCTTGGCGCGGATGAAACGCTCACAGAGACGTTCCTTCGGATGGGATTTGACGAGCTTTCCGTATCACCGTCCATGATCCTTCGGATCAGGGATAAGATCAGGAATACGGATTTGTCAGTGAAATAAAAGTGCATCAGGGATCTGCAGCGTATGATTCGCATGCAGATCCTTTTTTGCAGGATAACGCTATAAGGTATCGGCATGATTGTCAGTTGTGCGGTGAAATGGGCATATACAGCAGAAACGCTGCTGTTATGCCTATTTTTTTGTGTGATTTTGGGCATAATCACAAGGTTTTTCCTGTATATGGAAAATGAGGAGCCGGATAAAAAGAATACATGGTATAATGTTGGTATGATATGGGAATTAATTATGTAAGACAGAAAGGCGCAAAATGCGGATTCTGATCAAAACAACGGTAAACAGGATTTTTACAGTCACCGGACATAAAACAGGAGGCACACATGAGCAATTACTTACTGATCAAACAGGGAACGATCCACAACGCCATAGAGGAAGAGCCATTTGTGGCAGATATTTTAGTGGAGAATGGAAAAATAAAAAAGATCGCACCGGTCTTAGAGGGGAAGATCATCAATGACGCGGATGTGATCGATGCAACCGGGATCGATGTTTATCCGGGATTTGTGGATGCGCACTGTCACATGGGATTAGACGGGTATGCGACCGGATTTGCCGGCGAGGATTATAACGAATCAGGGGATCCTGTGACACCGCAGCTCTCCGCGGTGGATGCAGTCAATCCGCAGGATGAGACTTTCCAGATGGCACGCGAAGGCGGTGTGACCTGTGTGTGCACCGGACCGGGAAGCTCAAATGTCATTGGCGGAACATTCTGCGCCATCAAGACTTACGGAAAGCGTGTGGATGACATGTTAGTCAAAGAAAAAACAGCCATGAAGATCGCTTTCGGTGAGAATCCGAAAAACTGTTATAAGGAAAAAGGTGTTTATTCGAGAATGTCTGTTGCCGCGAAGCTGCGGGAGGCACTCACAAAGGCAAAAATATATGACACAAAATTACACGCTGCCGGCTGTCCGGAGGGCTGGAATGAACTTGAGATGGAACAGGCACAGGAACAAGTGATGGACGATTCGCAGAAAACAGACGCGGATAGGAAGGTGGATTTTTCAAAGATGCCTGCTTACGATGCAAAAATGGAGGCGCTTCTTCCAGTTATCCGCGGCGAGATGCCGTTAAAAGCCCATGCGCACCGCGCCGATGATATCTACACCGCAATCCGCATTGCAAAGGAATTTCATGTGGATCTTCGGATTGATCATACAACGGACGGAGCATTGATCGCAGATGATCTTGCAAAGGAAGGATTTCCGGTTGCGGTTGGACCGTCTTTTGGACATGCAACCAAATATGAACTGCGCCACAAAGGATTTCATACCCCTGCGGCACTTGCAAAAGCGGGATGTCAGGTTTCTATCATTACGGATTCCCCGGTGATCGAGGAGCGCTATCTGGCACTTTGCGCAGGAAGGGCGGTATTTAACGGGTTAAGTGAATTTGATGCGTTAAAGGCAATCACGATCAATGCAGCGAAACATATCGGAATCGAAGACCGTGTCGGAAGTATTGAGGCGGGAAAGGATGCGGATTTCGTGTTGACGGGGGAAAATCCATTTGCCGTGGATACTCATATTTTGTATACGATCATTGATGGAAATGTGGTGTACGAGGGGGAGAAAGCATAAACGGATTGTGAAAGAGCACTATTGTATAATTTTGTCATGTCTGATATGATGAATCCATATCTATAGTACCAGATAAAGAGTAAAATCACGGGGAGGATACCATGATAAAAAGAAAAAATTGGACGAAAAAGATGTTGGCGGTTGCGGCATGTGCAGGGCTTCTGATGACGAACCCGGCGTTTACTGAAGCTGCAACAGCGGCAGAACGCAGCGCATATCAGGCAGTTTTTGATGCAGATTATTACCGCAGTGCATATCCGGATGTAGCCGCTGCTTTTGGCAATAATAAAGCCGCACTTTTTAATCATTTTGTAAATTACGGATTAAGAGAAGGAAGAAGCTGTTCTGCGGATTTCAATCCACAGGCATACCGGGCAAAATACGCAGATCTGCAGCAGGCATTTGGTGACGACATGGCAGCATATTGCCGCCATTATGTGACATGTGGTAAGGCAGAGGGCAGAGATGGAGGCGGAACAGGAAGTGTATCTGCCACAACGCAGACTTCTGCAGCGACAGTCGGACAGGGAAATATTTTAAGCAGCTGTACGACACAGTATGATGCGACCGTTCCACGTGCAAATAACGTAGAACTGGCAGCAGCCCGTATTAACGGAGTCGTAGTTCAGCCGGGAAAATCATTTTCATTCAGTTCTACTATTTTACCGCGTACAGCGGCAAACGGATATGTCGTAGCACCGATTTATATCAGCGGAACTGTCGGTACCGGAACCGGTGGAGGTGTATGTCAGGTGTCATCGACACTTTATGCCGCAATGCGGTATGCCAATCTTCCGGCAACGGAGCGTTATCCGCATTCTTTGCCGGTAACTTATCTTCCGGATGGATATGATGCAGCAATCGCGGGAACGAGCAAAGATCTTAAATTTACCAATACATTTTCACAGCCATTACTGATCCAGGCATCTGCGTCGGGCGGCACATTGACGGTAACACTTACATTACAATAGAAGAGAGAATTTATGCGGATTTTAGTAGTAAACGATGATGGAATTAAAGCACCGGGCATAAAGCGTCTTGTGCAGATGGCAGCAGGACTTGGCGAAGTATGGGTGGTGGCTCCGGCAGCACAGTGCAGTGCCATGTCACACCGGATCACCGTGCGTGGCGATTTAGAGGTAAAACCGTATGATTTTCCGGCCACAGGTGTGACGGCGTACAGTGTGTGGGGAACCCCGGCAGACTGCGTGAAAGTGGCACTTGGATGTCTGATGACAGAAAAACCGGATATCGTATTTTCCGGGATCAATGCAGGCTATAACGTTGGACGGGATATCTTATATTCCGGTACGATCGGAGCGGCGATGGAGGCTCTCTGCTGGGGTGTCCCGGCGATCGCATTTTCCGTTGCGGAGGAAGAGGAGTGTGAGGTTTTAAATACATATTTAGAACCGGTTGCAAAAGAACTGATCTCCAAAACATTACCGCAAAATGAGATCTGGAACGTCAATTTCCCGGGATGCACTTTAGAGGAATACAAAGGAATCCTGTGGGATCGTATCCCGGATCAGAATCAGTATTACCGGGATAACTACAAGAGAACGGACAGACCGGACGGAAGCTGTATTTTTTCAGCGGCAGGGCTGCCGGAAACGGAAGCGGCGGATGGAACGGATGCGGGAGCAGTTCTTTCCAATTACATATCCATCGGAACAATCAAAAATATGATCATATAAAAAAGGAAAAAACAGGTTTGTTTTTCAGTAAACGGGAGAATATTTATCAGCAGAATTAATGATTTTTATTAACGTACCTGATAAATATTCTCTCTTTTGTATAAACTGGGTAAAATTTTAGTAAAACTTTACTAAAGCTATTGAAATCTGCAAAATCGTGAAATATAATGCAGAAGAAAGGCGTGATTATATGGCAACAATCAAAGAGATTGCCAAGCTGGCACATGTGTCGGCGGCAACGGTGTCGAGAGTGTTGAATCAGGATGAGACATTATCTGTGACACCTGAGGTAAAAAACCAAATAATTAAAATCGCTCATGAGTTGAAATATGTCCCGCCTAAGATGCGTCATGCCAAACGAGACAGACAGATCGTCATCGGAGTTGCGGACTGGCATATCGTAAGAAGAGACAGACCGGATGTGAGCATTACATCGGAGGATATCTTATCCGGAAGTATTGCGCAGAAAGCAGATATCGCCTTTTTACGTCTGATTTATGGAGAAGTAAAACAGGTGGACGGTATCATTGCATTTGGCTTGTTCTCGGAAGTGGAAGTTGACTTTTTGCGGTCACTGAGCACGGAGATCCTGTTTGTTAATTCAGATAAGAAGGATTATGAGTTTGATCAGATCCTTATGGATTACGATCAGGGGTTAAGCGATATGGTGCATTACCTGATGGATGAGAAGGAGTATCGCAGCATTGGCTATATTGGCGGTATTTATGAAGATGATATGGTGCGTATCGGAGCACGGCGTCTGAATGGATTAAAGCAGATCCTGCAAAAAAAAGGCTGTTATCGGGAAGACTATTTTAAGGTTGGAGAGATCAGTCATGAAAGTGGATATTCACTTACGAAGGAAATGCTTTTGACGAAGGACGTGCCGGAGGTTCTGATTCTGGGAAATGATGAGGTTGCAGAGGGAGCTCTTGAAGCGATCAAAGAATTAAAGTACCGGATTCCGAAAGATGTCGCGGTTGTGGTTTACCGCGATATTGAGACACTTTCGACAAAATACCCGACGTACACAAGTCTTCGCATGCTGCCGGATATCGTATGGACGACTGCCATAAAGCTTCTTTTGGAGCGGCTCTTAGATGGCAGGAGAGATACGATGAAGGTATATCTGCCAACAAAGCTTGAACTTGGAGACAGTGCCTGATCATTGGCTGGACAATTCCTGAAAGAGCAACAACAAAAGTGTGCACGCCTGCATGGGAATGGATGCAGGAGAGAGAGGAGAACATTTCATTATGAAGAAAAAAATTGCTATGTTACTTGCAGCAGCATTATGCATGGGTACATTTGCAGGATGTGGAAACAGCACATCAAACAACAGCAGCGCAGCAGACAACAATACGACAAATAATACGGCAGCTGCAACAGAAAGTTCTGACGTGACAGCTTCTGCTGATAACGTAAAGATCGATACGTTAAACGTATATTTCGTTCCATCCAGAGATCCGGATGAGATCGTAACTGCAACAGAGCCGCTTGCAAATTTAATGCAGACAGAGTTAGCAGGCTTAGGATATGATATCGGAGAAGTAAAGATTACCGTTGGTACAACTTTTGAGGCAGTAGGTGAGGCACTTGCAGCAGGAACTGCTGATGTTGGATTTATTCCGGGTGGTACCTATGTACTTTATGATGATGGAGCAGATGTGATCTTAACAGCAACCAGAGATGGTTTAAATAAAGATTCGGACAACCCTGCAGACTGGAATGACGGACAGCCTACAGAAGGTACTGACAAACAGGCAGTTTCTTACCGTGCATTATTCATCGCAGGTCCTTCTGACAAAGGACAGGAACTTGCTGATAAAGTTAACTCCGGCGAAGAACTTACCTGGGATGATTTAAACGGCGCAAACTGGAGCGTTATGTCCTCCTCCTCACCGGCAGGTTACATTTACCCGGCTTTATGGTTACAGGACAGATACCAGAAAGGTATTACAGATCTTTCTTCTGCAGTACAGTCTGATTCCTACGCAAGTGCATTTGCAAGACTTGCTTCCGGACAGATCGACGTACTTGTAACTTATGCAGATGCAAGACGTGACTATGAAGAAAGCTGGACAAGTGAATTTGGTCGTACAAAATCTATCTGGGAAGAGACAAATGTTATCGGTGTAACAGATCCGATTTACAACGATACAGTCTGTGTCAGCAAGACATCTCCGATCATGGATGACGGCTTAAAATCAGCAATCCAGACAGCACTCATCAATATCGGTAACACAGAGGAAGGTAAGGCAGTTATCTCTATCTACAGCCACAACGGATATGAGCCGGCACAGTCTTCTGATTATGATAAAGAGAGAGAAGCACAGAAACTGATCCAGGAATTAAGTGCAGCAAACTAATCGTTACTGGAACGTCTGACAGGGAGTGGACAGTATCGACTAAATAATAACAGGCAGTATGACGGGCAGCAGGAGGGCTGCTGCAGAGCCGGGAAACCGGTTTTGCGGCAGCCTTTCAATGAGTATACACCTATAAAAAACACACACCATAAAAACAGCAGGTAAAAGAAAGGTTTGGTTTAAATTTATGATCGAGTTTAAGGACGTATCGAAGGTATATCCGAACGGTAGACTTTAATATCCAATCCAT
>OGYU01002929.1_pt1 | contig 10586 bp, 10 predicted proteins | sample 1576581 | NCBI WGS metagenome assembly OGYU01 (sample SAMEA3541547, study PRJEB24748) | human gut metagenome | biome: human gut; feature: human-associated habitat; material: faeces | place: China | collected 2012 | reverse complement strand
CAAGAAAAACAGGACCAGAATCTGTTGTGTTACCATTACACCATAGCCCAAAATCAGAGAACGATTGTCATCTTTTTGTTTTGACGGTGCAAAGGTACAACATTTTTGGAACATACAAAGCATTTCGGCATTTTTTTCTTCCCAAAAACATATTTTTTTTCTTTTTTCAGCTTCTTTCAAGTAAAAATTTTCGGATATACAGAAAACCAAGTATATTTGTCCTATGTTATATATAGAACTTTATTTTCAATTTTTAAAATAGGAATAATCAAAAGAATGAACGAAACGACAACTTTAATAGAAAAAATCATTGAAGGAATTCAAGAGAAAAAAGGCAAGCAAATCGTAGTAGCTGATTTAAACGAAATAGAAGATACCATCTGTAAATATTTTATCATTTGCCAAGGAAATTCTCCCAGTCAGGTATTGGCAATTGTGGACTCCATCAAAGAACATGTAAGAAAAGAGACCGGCACTAAAGCGTATGCCATAGACGGCCAAAGAAATGCACAATGGGTAGCTATGGATTATAGCGACGTTATTGTACATATATTTTTGCCGGAAGTACGACATTTTTATAATCTGGAACACTTATGGGCAGATGCCAAACTGACCGACATTCCAGATTTGGACTAATATATAATAAGGAAAGAGAAATATGAGTGACAACAATAAACCTAAAATCAATGTACCACGCTTTAATTTAACGTGGCTTTATGTCATCATTGCCTTGATTTTTGCCTTCCTCTATTTTTCCGGAGATGAAGGAAGTGCCACCAAAGAGGTAAACTATACCGAATTTCAGGAAATGGTTACCAAAGGATATGCAGATAAAATCGTGGCATACGACAACAATACGGTGGAAATGTATATCAAGCCGGATCACATTGTAGATGTATTCAAGAAAGATGCCAACAAAGTCGGAAGAAGTCCTTCCATCAACGTACAGATAGGCTCCATGGAAGCTTTGGATAAGTTTCTGGATGAGCAGACTAAAGAAGGTAACTTTACCGGTTCTATCCAATACGAAAAGAAAAGTGACTATTTTAGTATAATCCTGTGGAACGTTCTGCCGTTTGTCTTCCTTATCGGTATCTGGATGTTTGCCATGCGCCGCATGGGTGGCGGAGGAGGAGCCGGAGGAGGCTCAAACGTATTTAATGTGGGAAGAAGCAAAGCACAGCTTTTTGAAAAAGGGACTAACCGCATTACATTTAAGGATGTTGCCGGACAAGCTGCTGCCAAACAGGAAGTACAGGAAATTGTAGATTTCTTGAAACAGCCGCAAAAATATACGGAACTGGGTGGAAAAATTCCTAAAGGTGCTTTACTTGTAGGCCCTCCGGGAACGGGTAAAACATTGTTAGCCAAAGCTGTAGCAGGTGAAGCCGATGTACCTTTCTTCTCTATTTCCGGTTCAGACTTTGTAGAAATGTTTGTCGGTGTCGGTGCTTCTCGCGTACGTGATTTGTTCCGTCAGGCAAAAGAAAAGTCGCCTTGTATCATCTTCATTGATGAAATTGATGCCGTAGGCCGTGCCCGTGGCAAAAACCCAAGCATGGGAGGAAATGACGAACGTGAAAATACATTGAACCAGCTTCTGACAGAGATGGACGGATTTGGTTCAAACAGTGGAGTCATTATCTTAGCGGCAACCAACCGTGTAGATATTTTGGACAAAGCCTTACTGCGTGCAGGACGTTTTGACCGACAAATATATGTAGACCTTCCTGACCTGAATGAACGAAAGGAAGTGTTTGGAGTTCATCTTAAACCTCTGAAGCTGGACAGCAGTGTAGACGTAGATTTATTAGCACGACAAACCCCTGGTTTCAGCGGTGCGGACATTGCCAATGTATGTAATGAAGCTGCTCTTATTGCAGCACGTCATCAAAAGAAGAGTGTAGATAAAGATGATTTCTTAGCTGCAATCGACCGTATCGTAGGTGGTCTGGAAAAGAAAACAAAAGTCATGACTGCCGCCGAAAAACGTGCCATTGCACTTCACGAAGCAGGTCACGCCACCATCTCATGGTTCCTGGAACATGCCAACCCGCTGATTAAAGTAACCATTGTCCCAAGAGGACGTGCGTTAGGAGCAGCATGGTATCTGCCTGAAGAACGACAGATCACTACTAAGGAACAAATGCTGGATGAAATGTGTGCCACATTAGGTGGACGTGCTGCTGAAGAAATTTTCATCGGACACATCTCCACCGGAGCAATGAATGACTTGGAAAGAGTCACCAAACAGGCTTATGGCATGATTGCATACGCAGGAATGAGTGACAAGCTTCCTAATCTCTGCTATTATAACAGCAATGAAGATTACAGCTTTACGAAACCTTACAGTGAGCATACAGCTGAGCTTATAGACCAGGAAGTACAGCACATGATTAATGAGCAGTACATGCGTGCAAAGGCCTTGCTGCAAGAACACAGTGAAGGCCACAACCAACTGGCACAGCTGTTAATTGACCGAGAAGTAATCTTTGCTGAAGATGTTGAAAAGATTTTCGGTAAACGTCCATGGACTTCCCGTTCGGAAGAAATTATGGCAGCCAATGAGCAGCTACCGGAAACCAAACAGCTGGAAAACAAGCAGGAAAATACGGATAATGAAAATAATTCTTCCTCTGAAAATAACATACCTTCACAGGAAGAAAACCAGGAAAAAGGAGAAGCATAACCGAATAAAAACCAACTAACGTGAAAAATAACTTTATTCAACGAGCAATTACGGGAATAATCTTCGTAGGAGTACTCATTGGTTGTATTCTTGGAGGTCCTATCTCTTTCACCCTATTGTTTGCTCTGATTACAGCCCTGACCATTCATGAATTCGGGGTTATCATCAGCAAACAGCCGGATGTAGAGATAAACAAACCTATATGTATGTTGGCCGGCGTATTTCTGTTCTTTGGTTTTGCCTATTTAGGAGTCATGCCTGGACAAACAGAAATACTGATTCCTTACTTATTTCTTATCATATACCTGCTTGTCAGCGAGCTATATTTAAAGAAAAAAAATCCACTGAACAATTGGGCCTATGCCATGATGAGCCAAATCTACATCGCACTTTCGTTTGCAATGTTAAACGTACTGGCCTATCATTCTATTGGAAATGAAGGAGAATTGTCAAATTACCAGGTACAGTACAACCCAATACTGCCGTTGTCAATATTTATTTTCACATGGATTAATGATACGGGAGCATATTGTACCGGTATGCTATTCGGAAAACATCGCTTGTTTGAACGAATTTCTCCTAAAAAATCATGGGAAGGTTCCATTGGCGGCGGAGTTTTCAGCATTATAGCTGCCATTGTGATGGCACATTACTTCCCATTCATGCCGATTAGTATCTGGATAGGACTAGCCCTGACCGTTGTAATATTCGGTACATTAGGCGATTTGACAGAATCGCTGCTTAAACGCACTATTGGAATAAAAGACTCAGGCAATATATTACCTGGTCATGGAGGCATGTTAGATCGCTTTGACAGCACTCTGATGGCGGTTCCGGCAGCGGTTGTTTATCTGTATATCATTTCTTTTATTGAATAATATAAGCAGAAAATTTATAACAGGTCCTTCAGTCTTACTGTAAGGACCTGTTGTATTTTTGAGATAAAAGTTCAACGATTTTTCCGGCTGCCCGTTCAGAAGCTCCTTCCTGTCCAAGAATTTTAATCAGCGCATCATAATTCTGCAACATTTGTTCACGAGTCATTTGCCCGGGTAGAATTGCTTCTAGTTGTTGTTTCACATTTTCTGCGGTCATACCATCAGCAACCAGTTCAGCCACCACTTCACGACCTGCAATCAGGTTGACCAAAGAAATATATTTTACTTTTAAAATATGCCGGCGTAAGAATGAAACCAGCTTTCCAGCAGCAGTATAATAACACACTACCTGAGGCACCCGGAACAAGGCGGTTTCGAGTGTAGCCGTACCACTGGTAACCAAAGCAGCTGTAGCATGACTCAGCAAGCTATATGTCTGACCAAATATAATTTTGGTATCATCCCCCATATAAGCCTGATAAAATTCAGGAGATATTCCAGGAGCTCCCGCAATAACAAACTGATATTCTGTATAGTTGCGGGATGCTTGTATCATCCGCTGCAAATTATCCTTAATTTCCTGCTTACGACTACCAGCCAACAACGCAATAATTGGCTTTTTATCCAACCCGTTACGAAGAGTAAATTCCTCAAAACTCTCGGCATATCCCTGCTTAAAACAATGTACAGCATCCACACATGGATTTCCGACATAATGAATGGGATAATTATACTTCTTGAAAAAATCCACTTCAAAAGGTAGTATAGAAAACAGCTCATCCACATCTCGTTTAATATTCTTGATGCGGTACTCCTTCCAAGCCCAGATTTTAGGAGAGATATAATAAAAAATAGGAATATTCGTATGCGCTTTTATATATTCAGCTATTTTCAGGTTAAACCCCGGATAATCCACCAAAATCAAGACATCAGGATTCCACTGAACAATATCTTTCTTGCACAAATCCATATTACGAAAGATTGTCCGCAAATGAAGCAACACCGGGATAAATCCCATGTATGCCATATCCTTATAATGCTTGACCAGTGAACCTCCTGCAGTCGCCATCAAATCGCCTCCGAAAAAACGAAACTCAGCTTTAGAATCTTTTGCTTGCAGTGCTTTCATTAAATTAGATGCATGCAAATCACCCGAGGCTTCACCTACAATTAAATAATATTTCATAGCTGCCAGTTCCAGTGATTCAATTGTTCCATCAAAGTATAAGCCGTTACATCTATCTGAGTAGGAGTAATGGCTACGTATCCATGATCTAATGCCCAATGGTCGGTATCTTGTGCCTCGGGTTCATCGTTCCGGTAAGAACCTGTAAGCCAATAATAATTTCCACCTCTTGGATGAACAGACTTTACAAACTCATTTGTCCAGACTCCGTCTGTTTGCCGACAAATACGCACTCCTTTCAAATCCTTTACATCAGGAAAATTTACATTCAAACAGGTTCCTACAGGTAATCCATGCTGCAAGACCTCTTCTACGATACGTTGTATATAAGGGAAAGTGGGCGTAAAATCTGCATCTTCCGCATGATTACAAAGAGAAAAACCGACTGAAGGTATTTTTTTCAGACATCCCTCTATAACAACTCCCATTGTACCTGAATAGTGTACATTGACAGAAGAGTTATCTCCGTGATTAATTCCTCCGATCACCATATCAGGTGTACGGGGTACCAAGTCGTGCAAAGCCAGTTTCACACAGTCCACAGGAGTACCCGTACAACTGTACAATGAAAATCCCGATGCTGACTCTATCTTTTTACAACGAAGCGGATGCTCTGAAGTAATGGAACCGGAAGCTCCTGAACGTGGGCCAGAAGGTGCTACTACCATCAAATCGGCCATTGGCCTTAATACTTTTATCAGTTCCTGAATGCCTTTTGCGGCAAATCCATCATCATTCGACAACAACAGAAATGGTTTCTCTTTCATCATATCTTTATTATCCAAACTTTTATGAGTGTAAAGTTACAACAAATCTTAATCTTACCAAACCACATCATGCAATTAGCTAAAAATATATATCTTTGCCCGCGTGAAGTTATTAACAGATGAGGTGAGTTTTCAACACTTTCCCAAAAGTCATGGAATTTTAATTGAAACTATCGTCATTTATTAGTTACTTCGCAATCAGAATAAACTGATTAATATGGGAAAAATTATTGCTTTAGCCAACCAAAAAGGAGGTGTAGGCAAAACTACTACCACTATAAATTTGGCTGCATCTTTAGCTACTCTCGAGAAGAAAGTACTAGTGATTGACGCTGACCCTCAGGCAAATGCCTCATCCGGCCTTGGTGTAGATTTGAAAGACATCGACTGTTCAATCTATGAATGTCTGATCAATCAGGCTGACATACGGGAAGCGATTTATACAACCGATATTGACGGATTAGACATCATACCTTCTCACATTGACCTGGTGGGTGCTGAAATCGAAATGCTGAATTTGGAGAACCGTGAGAAAATCATGCGACGCGCGTTAGAGCCGATGAAAAGCGAATACGATTACATTTTGATAGACTGTTCTCCATCGTTGGGTTTAATTACCATCAATGCCTTAACAGCTGCCGACTCTGTAATTATTCCAGTACAATGTGAGTATTTTGCGCTGGAAGGTATCAGCAAGCTTTTAAACACGATTAAGATTATCAAGACAAAACTAAATCCTTCATTAGAAATTGAAGGATTCCTGCTGACAATGTTCGACTCGCGCTTGCGTCTGGCCAACCAGATATACGACGAAGTGAAAAGACACTTCCAGGAACTGGTTTTCAAGACCATTATTCAGCGTAATGTCAAACTAAGTGAAGCACCCAGCCACGGTATTCCTGCTATTCTTTATGATGCAGAATCAACCGGAGCTAAAAACCATTTGGCTTTAGCCAATGAAATTATAACAAGAAATAGCAAATAAGTATATGGCAGTACAAAAAAAATTTGCATTAGGACGAGGACTTGATGCTCTGATATCCAACGAAGAAGTAAAAACTTCCGGATCATCATCCATCAACGAAATAGAACTGGACAAAATATCTGTAAACCCCAACCAGCCTCGTCGTGAATTTGATCCTATCGCCTTACAAGAACTGGCTGATTCCATTGCAGAAATAGGTATCATCCAGCCTATCACCTTACGTAAACTAAACGAAGATTCTTATCAAATTATTGCAGGTGAAAGACGATATAGGGCATCCATACTTGCTGGTCTAAAAACAATTCCAGCATACATTCGTACTGCAGACGACGAGAATGTGATGGAAATGGCCTTGATTGAAAACATTCAACGCGAAGACCTGAATTCTCTGGAAATCGCACTGGCCTACCAGCATTTAATTGAACAATATGAACTGACACAAGAACGCCTGAGCGAACGCATTGGCAAAAAAAGAACAACCATAGCAAACTATTTACGTCTGCTAAAATTGCCAGCCCCCATCCAAGTAGCCTTGAAGAACAAGGAAATAGATATGGGACATGCACGTGCGTTATTAACTCTGGAAGATCCTAAAAATCAGATACGTATCTTTAATGAGACAGTCGCTCAAGGGTACTCCGTGCGTAAAGTGGAAGAAATTGTAAAAGCACTGGCTAACGGTGAAAGCATAAAAAGCGGAGGAAAAACAATCTCTGCCAAAGGCACACAATTATCTGAAGAATACTCTATGCTTCAAAATCATCTGTGCAATTTCTTTGGAACGAAAGTACAACTTTCCTGTACCAATAAAGGAAAAGGAAAGATCAGCATTCCTTTCAACAGCGATGCAGATCTGGAAAGAATTATGGAGATTCTGGATTCTTTGAAAAAAACGGAATAAACAAAAATAATTTGAGAGCACATACTTTTACATATATTCTGTCGCTTATCCTGCTATTCTGTATCCCCTGGGGGAATATGGAAGTAAATGCACAGCGAGCCCAAAAACGCAGGGAGGGTATACTGACAACTGATTCTATCCGCTCACAGAATCGGGCAGACAGTCTGGCTTTGGCTGATACGACCAACCTGCAGCGAAAACTCGCATTAGAGGCACTGGAAGCCCCCATAGATACTGCAGCCTTGGCAAGACAAAACGACTCCATTCAAAATACTCTGCCTCCCACTCAGGAGAAAAAACGCTGGATACCCAATTCTAACCGTACAGTATGGTTAGGACTCGTTGTCCCTGGAGCCGGACAGATTTACAACCGGAAGTACTGGAAACTACCTATCATTTATGGAGGTTTCGTAGGATGTGCATACGCCTTGACTTGGAACGGGCAGATGTATAAGGACTATTCTCAAGCCTATCAAGACATTATGAGCAATAATCCCAATAACAACAGTTATATGGATTTCCTTCCTCCCGGAACAAATGTCAATGACCGTTTGGAGTATTGGCAGGAAATCTTCCGAAAACGAAAAGACCTTTATCGACGTCAACGCGATTTAAGTATATTTGCATTCATTGGTGTATATCTGCTATCAGTGATTGATGCCTATGTAGATGCTGAGCTGTCTGATTTTGATATCAGCAAAGACCTCAGCATGAAATGGGAACCTACCGTGTTCAACGATGCATTCCGCAACCGTCCGCAAGGAGTTGGTTTGCAATGCTGTATTAAATTTTAAAAGATGAAAAGAATAATTTTTAGTTTACTTACTGCTGCAATCTGTAACGCTTCTTCTCTTTTTGCCCAACAGACAGAAAAAACGATTACCATACAAACCAATGGACAGGAAGATGTAATAGATTTACCGGAAGGAATGATTACCACTACAGATAGTCTGTACTTGGACTGGATTTCCAAGCATTACATCAATCCTGCAGAAAACTGTACGATGACTACCCAAAATCCGGAAGTCAGCGATTCTATTTACATGGACCGCTTGCAGCGTATTCCGGCTATTATAGAAATGCCTTATAATGACATCATACGGAAGTTTATAGACATGTACTCTACCCGTCTCCGTCAAAAGGTATCATTTATGCTGAGCGCCAATAATCTATACATGCCTATTTTTGAAGAGGCACTGGATTTATACGATCTTCCGTTAGAATTAAAATACCTTCCCGTCATTGAATCGGCATTAAACCCGACAGCCACCTCGTCACAGGGCGCAGTAGGGTTATGGCAGTTCATGCTTCGCACGGGACAAGTATATGGGCTTAAGGTCAACTCACTTGTGGACGAACGCAGAGATCCGGTCAAATCTACTCGCGCTGCAGCACGTTACCTGAAAGATTTATATGATATATATCAGGACTGGAATCTTGTTCTAGCAGCCTATAACTGTGGACCTGGTACTATCAACAAGGCTATCCGCCGGGCTGGAGGCGAAAAGGATTTCTGGAAAATCTACAACTTCTTACCGAAAGAAACCCGAGGTTACGTACCTGCTTTCGTAGCTGCTAATTACATTATGACTTATTACTGTGAACACTATATCAGTCCTATGGAAATGAACATGCCAGAAAGTACCGATACTGTTCACATCAACCGTTCACTGAACCTAAATCAGGTGGCAGAAGTATGCAAGGTAGACATAGACCAGCTTCGCGCACTTAATCCAGAATTTAAAAAAGATATTATCCCTGGAAACGAAAAGCCATACGCACTACGATTGCCTACTCAAATAATGAGTTACTTCATTGACCACGAGGATAGTATCTATAATTATAAACCAGAAGTTTTTCAAACCCGTCGCAGCACCGTAACTGTCAGCAATACCACTGCTAAAGGGAAAAATAGCGGAAAAGCTGTATACCACCGCATCCGTAACGGAGAGACATTAGGAGGCATTGCCGCTAAGTACGGAGTTAGCGTAAGCCAATTACGAAGACTGAACGGAATCAAAGGAAGTAACATCCGGGCTGGCAAATCTCTACGCATCCGGTAAGAAAACCCCTCATTTGCTTGTTTGATTCGTATTTTTCTCTATTTTTGCATTATTGATTCAAAGAAAAGGGAGAGAATTATGACCGAGGAGAAACTTACGCAGGAACAGACAGATGAAAAAATGATTGATGAAGCATTTCATAGCATCACTGTCTTCCTCGACAAGCAATTAAAGAAATTCGGATATACGCAAGTCAATGCACAATATTTCGATACGCTACGTTTCGAGTTGCCGGAACACGTTTCGGCGCAGCAGATTCGCACGATCGCGCTGAGCAAGGAAGTGAATCTGCGCTATTACGAGAACGGAGACGTAGGCTTTAGCATCGATGAAACAACGGACGTAGCAGCTACGAACGTGTTGCTTTCCATCTTCGCCATTGCCGCCGGCAAGGAGGCCGCCATCAGCCTGCACCGCTATGTGCACCCCGGCCAGACGCTCACTGCCGGCCGCGACCGCAGAGTGTACAAGGCGCTTGATAAAGACCATGTGCTCATCGAGACGGCCGGTTTTGACAAGGATCACCGCCAGACGCCGGGCTACAACGCCGCCAAGGCCAAGACCTTCTCCGACGCGCGCGTCACGTTCACGGAAGAGCAGGTGCGCAAAGAGTGCGCCCGCTGCCTCGGCTGCGGTGCCACGAAGGTGGACAGCTACCTGTGCATCGGCTGCGGCCTGTGCACCACGAAGTGCAAGTTCGACGCCATCCATCTCAAGAAGGTGCGCGACTGGCACGCAGGCTCGTATGAGACCATGCCGATCAAGGTCGCCGAGGGCGTCGTCAAGCGCGCGGGCAGCATCGTGAAAAAGGCGGTCAGCAAGTAATGCACGAGCTGGCACTGTGCGACGCGATGCTCAAAATGGTGCGCGACATCTCCCGCGAGCAGGCGCTCGAGGGTGTGCGCAGCATCACGGTCCGCGTCGGGACGCTCTCGGGCGTCGTCCCGCGCTTTCTCACCGACTGCTGGACCGCTGTGACCGACGGCACGGAGTATGACGGCGGGCCTCTGCGCATCGAGACGGAGGCGGGCCGCGCCCGCTGTCTCGACTGCGGGGCGGAGTTCGTCGCCGACGTGTCCAGTCATTCCGTGAGGTCTGTGAGGGAATGTCTAATACC
>OGYU01002923.1_pt1 | contig 10599 bp, 10 predicted proteins | sample 1576581 | NCBI WGS metagenome assembly OGYU01 (sample SAMEA3541547, study PRJEB24748) | human gut metagenome | biome: human gut; feature: human-associated habitat; material: faeces | place: China | collected 2012 | reverse complement strand
GGGAACATAGAGGATTAATAGCCGAGTTCCTATGAACTCGGCTTTTTCTATGACTTCCTGGCAAGGAGGACGTATGAAAGATACACACATTACACAACCACAGTTCGCCATGATATGGTTTGGTGCCGCTCTATCTATAGCGGAAATTATGACCGGTACCTATCTGGCCCCCTTAGGGCTCACCCAAGGTCTATATGCCATTATACTGGGACATATCATCGGCGGTATATTACTCTTTGGAGCCGGCCTCATCGGTGGACGGCTGCGGCAAGGCAGTATGAATACAACCGCTTTCAGCTTTGGTCCTCTAGGGGCTAAAGGCTTTGCCTTTTTAAATATGCTTCAACTCATCGGCTGGACTAGCATCATGATCTACGATGCTATGCTAGCCTTACAGGAGCTAGCACCCCTATCCCCTATGATTTGGACGATAGCTATCGGAGCGCTTGTCATCCTATGGCTTTTCATCGGCCTCCACAATACGGGCTATATTCAAGCCATCGTTTCTGTGCTATTGCTAGGCCTCACCCTCTACATGGGTGCTCACATGATATCCCAGTGGCCTAGTGAAGGTACCCTTCTAACTAGCGGAAACATGAGTTTCATCGCTGCTCTTGAATTATCTATTGCCATGCCACTATCTTGGCTACCTCTCATCAGCGATTATACCCGGGAAAGCAAAAAACCTTTCTCCGCATCACTTACAAGCGCAACAGTCTACACTATAACAAGTATCGTTATGTACACCTTAGGTCTTAGTGCCGCTATCTTTGGCGGTGGCGACTCCATCATTACAATCATGATGAATGCAGGACTTGGCCTTGCGGGACTCATCGTTATCATCTTCTCTACCGTTACTACAACCTTTATGGACGCTTACTCTGCAGGCGTATCTAGTACGACTATCTATAACGGTGCATCTAGTAAAGGTGTAGCCGTCATCGTTACTATAGTGGGCACTATTGCAGCGATTCTATATCCAATGGATGATATTACAGACTTCCTATACCTCATCGGCTCTGTATTTGCACCGATGATTGCCATTCTTTTGGCGGACTATTTTATCAATCGCCAACAAGTACAAACATTATCCGCTTATCTCGTACGAGGTCTTATTTGGGCCGTATCCGTTGGTTTATACCACTATATGTTACATAGTGAAAGCACAATAGGTGCTACATTACCAACCTTTACGATGGCCTTTGTCGTTACAGCTATCGTAGGATTTATAAGTAAAACAGCACATACATCGGCAGAAATTAAACAGTAACAACAACAAAAACCTAATGTACGTATACTAAATCAATAATAAAGATTATAGTAATGGCGTAATGGCGTAATAGCGTAATAGAGTAATAGAGCAATAACGAAATAGAGCAATAGCATAATAGCAAAAACACCTTCACAAACAGTCATCATAATGAGTTCCTATTCACGTTGAATAGGATGTATCATATGATAACGTTTATGAAGGTGTTTATATTTTTATTAGATTACCCCTTATTTAGGAATTGTAATGATTCCGTTTTCACAAGTCCAGTGTCTATCTCCTACGCTTTCAGCTTCACTTTCATCATGAGTAACCCATACGCAAGGGACATCCCATTCACGGATGATAGATACGAGGTCCTCACGAACTTGTTTTCTCAAGTTCCAGTCTAGTGCGGATAAGGGCTCATCGAGGAGTAAAATAGTCGGTTTAGAGTAAAGAGCACGCCCCAGTGCAACCCGTTGTTGCTCACCACCGGACAGACTGCCCGCCTTAGTATTCCGGTATTTTTCTAAGCCTAACCGCTGTAATAACGTATCGCACATCTCAGGTGTACCGCGCTTACTGTAAGTAATATTACGTTCTACCGATAAATGGGGAAACACAATATTGCCTTGTGGCATATAGCCTACTTGGCGCGCTTGAGCGGGCACCCAAATCTTTTTATCTCGATCAACCCACGTTGTTTCATTACATTGAATGCTGCCAGTAGTCGGTTTTACGAGGCCCGCAATACACTTGATAAAGGTACTTTTACCACTACCGGACTGGCCAGTCAGCACAGTAATGCCAGACGGCAGTACACCATCGGCTTTCACAGTCACAGAAGGTCTAGCTACAGTAAAGGAAAATGTAATCATAGAACCTCCTAATTATTATCTGTATGGCGGAACAAGGAACCTTTTGTAATAAGGTGAATCCCACTCAGTAACGCCAATGTAAGAACACAAATATAAATAACTAGCTCAAAAGCATCCATGTACTGCCCTGCCTCTACATAGGAGTAGATAGCTAACGGCATCGTACGTGTTACCTTAGGAATATTACCTGCAATCAAGATGGTAGCACCAAACTCGCCCATAGCACGGCAGAATGCTAAAATACTACCTGTTACAATACCTTTCCAGGCAAGCGGTACAGATATGGTAAAGAAAATGCGTAACTCTGAAGCACCTAATGTTCGAGCTACATCCTCCATATTATGATCGACGGACTGCAATGCAGAACGTACTGTTTGATAAAACAGTGGAAATGCAATAACAGAAGAGGCTATAACGGCACCGGAAGCGGCAAAGACGACGCTCATACCATGAGCTTCAAGCCAAGCGCCAAAGGCATAACCCGGTGTAAACACCATAAGCAGCGCAAAACCAACGACTACAGGAGGTAGTACTAGAGGCAATGTAATAAGGGCATCAAGAATAGCAATGCCGCCCCATTTACAGCGATTCATCCAGTAGCAAACAGCTAAGCCACTTAGGATAACAATAACGAGGGCAATGCTCGCCACCCACAGCGATAGCCAGAATGGGCTCATGCCACTCCCCCTTTCTATATACAACAAATTTAGGCCATGTACAATATCTATATTGTATCATAAGAAAACGCTAGCCAAGAAAGCTAGCGTTTTACCCTTATTTAGAAGTAGAGAAACCGTATTTCTCTAATACTTTTTGACCCTCTGGGCTCATTACGTATTGGTAAAAGTCTTTTGCCAATGCATTGTCATATTTTTTAATGATACCAATTGGATAGATAACTGGATCATGAGAGTCTGCAGGTGTTACTGCGGAAATTTGAACCGCATCACCGGCTGCAATAGCATCAGTTTTGTAGATGAAGCCTGCATCACCAGCACCTTGGCTAATGGAAGCTGTTACAGCTTTTACATCTTTTGCATATACTACATTAGGCTCTACTTGTTCCCAAACGCCTAATTTTGTTAATACTTGTTTACCATAGTTACCAGCTGGCACTGTTTCAGGGTTACCCAACACGATGCGTTTCACAGTAGCAATTTGATCTAACTCAACTTTAGGTTGACCTTTTGGAACTACGAGAACGAGTTCATTTGTAACGAATGGTTTTACATCACTTACCAAGTCTTTTTCTTGTAACATTTTCATATTTTTTTCGTCAGCAGAAATGAATAAGCTAGCTGGTGCACCTTGTTCAATTTGTTGACGCAATGTGCCAGAACCAGCAAAGTTAATAGCAATTTGATCATCTGCTAAATTATGGCTTTTTTTGTAAGCATCAGCGAGTTCTGTAAGAGCCCCTTTCAGACTGGCCGCAGCTTGTACAGTAATCTTTTCAGATGTACTTGGTTTACCCGTTTCTGCCGGTTTGCTTGCATCGTTACCACAACCTACTAGAAAAGCAAGCATGAAAACGCTCATTAACACTAATAGAATTCGTTTCATAATTCCTCCTGTGCATCCCTCCGAACTCCACACTGTGAAAGCTATGGTCAAACCTTGAGACACATCGACTAACAAAAAACTAAATATACAATATATTCATATTATACTATAAATATATAGTCTAGGTCGTATGTAAAAGTTCACATTCTGCATAGGTATTTCTGATGATTATGATTAGTAATCATAATAGATAAATTTTTAAACCTCAAATAATACATACTATGGTATGATAATACTATAGAGGATAAGGAAGTCCTGAACAGATTATGAAACTTACCCACTAATCATTCATATAATATTAACTGTATAGTAACTGTATAGTAACTGTATAGTAACTGTATAGCAACTGTATATTTACTCTATACAGTTATACAATACATTAAAACTATGCCCTATTTTAATAAGAAACTCCAGGTGAGATAATGAATTTACTCGTATTAATAGGCCATATCTTTATGAATTCCATGATTCCTATTTTAATACTTATAGGGGTTGGATTTATATTAGATAGAAAATTTAAACTCGATCTGTATACGCTGAGTAAGCTGAACTTCTACATATTATTACCTACTTTTATATTTAGAGCTATGTATGAAGCAAAACTTAACTCAGGTACGCTAGAAATTGTATTTGTTGCATTCTGTGTACTCATACTAAACTCCATCCTAGCGGATGTAGTTGGTCGAATGCAGGGTTATGACGTAGCCAAGATTGCAACCTTAAAAAACTGCGTTATGTTTAACAATGTTGGAAATATGGGTGTTGCTCTCGCCATATTTGTCTTTACCAATGTGCCCTACGTCATCGATGGTGCCACCCCCTATGCAAACTTAGGTCTTGTAAGCGTCGTATCCATCATGATTATTCAAACCATCAGCAGTAATACGTATGGATTCTACCAAGCAGGTGCGGGCAGACTAAGCCCACGAGATGCACTAAAGGTAGTATTCCACATGCCAATGGTATATGCCATTCCAATGGCTCTACTCTGCCAGTTATTACCCTTCGATTTACACGGACTCTTCTTCTTTGCACCACTTAATATCTTCGCCAACGCGTTCGTCGGTGTTGCTATGATTGCCTTAGGTGTACAGATTAATAGAACGCCGTTAAACTTCTTTAAAATTGATGTTATGCTTGCAACGACGTTGCGACTTGTAATAAGCCCAATCATAGCCGCTATTATGACCATACTATTCATCAAGTTCTATGGCCCTATGCACCCAATAGCAGCACAAACTATTATCATAACCTATAGCGTACCAACAGCGATTAATATGTCTCTTATTGCAATTGAAATGAAGAACAATCCTGAATATGCTACTCAAATCGTAATGGGCACTACAATTCTATCAGCAGTAACTATGCCACTATTTATTACAATCGCCTATTATCTTTTTCCATTATATTGATACTAGTATACCTATACAAAAAGGAGCCCTTTAAAAAGGCTCCTTTTATTTTGCTTTTAAATGTATAAGTCAATATACTTATTGATGAAATACATGTTATATATTCTTATTTATGAGAAACGTGTTCCATCCCCATTCGAACAAGTCCTTCCACATGATCATCATTTAGAGTATAATACGCTGTTTTTCCATCCTTGCGATAGGTCACAAGGCGCGCTTGACGCAACACACGCAATTGGTGGGAAATAGCAGATTGTCCCATTCCCATAGTTTCTGCAATGTGATTTACACACATTTCGTTTTCTAGTAATAATTCTACTATTTTAAGGCGTGTAGGGTCTCCCAAGATTTTAAACAGCTCTGCTAACTTTAGCAATGATTCTTGTTTGTCGCTCATATAGTCCCCCTTAATTTCATTCATATTCATGCTTATAATCTGTATTTCTTATGTATAACTAATCGATATTGCTTTAATTAGATTACTCATATGTAGAGCACACATATAAATATTATATCATTTTTATTATATTAAAAAAGAGACTTTGTAAAACAAAGTCTCTTTTTGTATCATATCAAAACAGGATATGCATTATTTGATGATTAGTACAGGGCAAGTGGAGTGGCTAGTTACATAGCTACTTACGCTACCCATGAATAAGCCTTTCAAAGGACCAAGGCCACGGCTACCCATTACGATAAGATCAGCATTGTATTTTTTAGCTACTGCAAGTAATGCAGGTCCTGGAGAGCCAACTTCGAATACGCTTTTAACTTTAACGCCTGTAGGAATTTCTTGCACTACATCGTTAAGAATTTCCTTGCCAGTTTCTTCCATATCTTCAGCGATTTGCTCGGATACGTAACCACCAGAGATTGGTGTTTGGTCGAAATTGGAAATAGCAGATACGATATTCGCAACGTGAACAACGATCAATTCAGCTTGGTTGCGGTCTGCTACTGCAAGAGCATGCTCTAATGCACGTTTAGCATTTTCAGAACCATCAGTAGGTACGACAATAGTTTTGTAGGTAACCATAATAACCCCTCCTATTACTAATCCCTCAAAGGGGATATGATCAAAGATCGTTTAGCCTATACTAATATATTCTAGACTATCAAGGAAAACTCCTCTTTTTCCAAGAGGATTTATTACATTATAGCACAAATTATACAGAATTATACAAATAAAAGAATATTATGTGTATATTAAAGAACTTGTGAAGATTGATTAGTATTGAGAGTCGTAGTCAGCTTAAATCCATCTAGTATATCGATAAGCTCATGTGTAGCTAAACTAACACCTGATGGACCAATCATACGCGCTACTGCTACATTACCTTCATTACCAAGGATGATTGTAGCACCAAAGGATACCGGAGCCGCTGCAGATGGATCAGACGTATTCGGATTTTTCATATGGCCTGCAAGATAGAACATTACATTTCCATCGATGATATGCGTTTCATAACGAGTAATGCTCGCCTTATTCACCTCAACCAGCTGTTTTAGATAATAATCACCAAGCATTTGCTTAGCCATCATCGTCGGCATCCCTGTGCTAACTGCTTGTACAGGGATTGTGAAAGACTCTATATCGAGGCGAATATTATGTTTAGTGAAAGCAATCTTACCTTTTTCATTAAGTCGAGTGAATCCTTTTGGATACGTAAACTTAATGCCTTCTGCCACACTAATGTCATTCGTCCCAGTTAAGAACTTTTTAACACCTTTAATAGCATTAGAAGTATTTTTATTGATCAGTTCAAAGGATGGAATCGTATGTTCCATCAAGCCAGCCTCCATAAAGTCCCCTTGAATTGGCGGATAGGTGCTAACCAAATTATAGCGATGTGTAGGATCTTTATCCATAATGAATTCCGCTTCAAACACAGATTGTACCGGCTCGGTAGAGGTCATTTCTGCATAAGATTTCGGCGTTGTTTTATCCCAACGAGCAGATGTGGCACCTTTCTTACTAAAGAAACCACCTACAATATCATTATGTTCAAAGGCGTTGCTATGTTGACGCCAAATACTCAAATACTGCTCACTAGACATGCCCTTAATCGGCACACCATACCAAGTCGTATTCCATTCCTTTTGAGATACCCCATCTTGTGGTGTGTTATTACGCTTTGTGAAAGACACTGTATAAGCATCATCTTGAGTCGGACCAGCTAAGTTGAAGGAATAACCTTGAATATGCTCGCTTTCACTACGCACATCCATATCTAGCATGACACCATCGGCTACGCGCCAAGGAATTGTAAAAGTATAACCATTTTTATAGTCCTTAACTACCGTGTTCATTTGAGTAGCATAGGATTTATATTGATCTGGCAAAATAGAGGCGGAATCCTTTTGAGACTCTACAATCCCCAAAGGTGTTTCAGGCGTACCTTGTAAGCCCTCTGCCATGATAGAGGTCATTCCCAAAGCCATAACAGCTAATGTTGCTGCAATCAAACGTAACTTCATAGGTCCTCCTATAACATATTATCCAAGAATGCTTTTGTTCTAGCGTTCTGTGGATTATTAAAAATCTGTTCTGGTGTTCCCTCTTCTTGAATAACACCATCTGCCATGAAAATGACGCGATCGGATACTTCACGAGCAAAGTTCATTTCATGGGTTACGATAATCATCGTCATATGATCATCCGCCAATTGTTTTATAGTCTTAAGAACTTCCCCTGTAAGCTCAGGATCAAGAGCAGAGGTCGGTTCGTCAAAGAGCATAATTTCAGGGTTCATTGCTAGGGCACGAGCAATAGCTACACGTTGCTGTTGACCACCAGATAAACGTGATGGATACATATCACGTTTTTCCCAGAGCCCTACCTTCTTAAGTAATTGCTCTGCAATCGGTAGAATGTCTTCATCCTTCATGCCTTTTACCATACGCGGTGCAATCATAATGTTATCGAGCACAGTCATATGCGGAAATAAGTTGAAGGATTGAAATACCATGCCCATACGAAGCAATAAATCATGCTGTGTTTGAGGTGAAGCATATTTCACAACACCATCTACAGTGCTAGCAAGCACCGTACCATCTACGGTAATAGAGCCTCCATCAATCGTTTCCAATTGACCTAAGCAGCGCAAGAACGTAGATTTCCCAGAGCCAGAAGGACCGATGATAGAAACAATTTCCCCTCTATTCATTTTGAGCGATACATCGCGCAATACTGTTTGATTGTTAAAGCGTTTTTCAATACGCTCCATATTTACAAATGTCATAAGTACCTCTTAAATCGTCGCATCCTTTTATCTAAACATACTAATCATTGAGTATTAGTCTACTATATCAACAATAATTGGATGTAAAATACGACAAGCAACTACAGAATAGATTAATCTTCGTATACAGCAAATCTTCTTTCTAAGTAGTTGAAGATATTTGTCAAAATAAAGGTAAAGATCAAGTAGAACAAAGCTGCCACTAAGAAGGCAGAGATATCAAAGTCACGTTGTACGATAGATTTTGTAATACGCAAGATATCATTCATAGCCAATACGTATACAAGAGACGTATCTTTCAACAAGTTAATTGTTTCGTTCGCAAGTGGAGGCAATACGCGTTTAAACATTTGTGGCAAGATGATTTTACGCATTGTTTGAGCATAAGTAAAACCAAGAACCTTTGCCCCTTCGTACTGACCACGAGAAATGGATTGAATACCACCGCGGAAAATTTCACATAAATACGCTGCGTAGTTTAATACGAATGTAAGTACTGCGGCTGTAGCATCATCCATTTGGACCGCACCATTTGTAATGATAGGCAATGCATAATATACGAATAAAATTTGTAACATTAATGGTGTGCCGCGCATCAAATATACGAAAGCTTCAACAATTTTGTCGAGCACTGTAAATTTAGATAGACGTACCAAAGCAAGTAAGATACCGCCAGGGATGGATAAAATCCATACAATACAGAATAGCGATACGGTTACCTTTAAACCATCAGCGATGGTTGGGATAATCTGCAATAAATAATCTAACATGAAAGACTCCTTCAAAACACGACTAGAGAAGGGCCATCTGGCCGCTTCTCTAGTGTACATTTCGTTCTTTAATTATCAGTTGTACCTACTGACCATAGTACTATTAGTATATCACGAATTGTACTATTTAGCATCGCTCTTATCTAAGTCTGCGCCTGAGCCTAACCATTTTTCAGCAATTTTATCAGCAGTACCGTCTTTTTTCATTTCAGCTAAGATACCATTAATTTTGTCACGCAAAGCAGTATCATCTTTACGGAAACCAACAGCGAAATTATCAACGCCGTAGTCAGTACCTTCTACGATTTTGTATTTACCAGGTTCTTTTGTCATAAGATAACGAGCGATTACACCGTCAGCAATAACCGCATCAACACGACCAATACCAAGATCCATAAATGCACTTACAAAATCCGCATAGGATTTTGTTTCTTTAACAGTCTTACCGCTTGGGTCATTTTGCAATGCTGCTTCACCAGTACTAGCTTGTTGCACGCCTACTACCTTACCAGCTAAATCGGCTTTACCTTTAATGGAGTCATCGTCATTACGAACAATGACGTATTGTTTATCCTTCATATATGTGTTAGAGAACAAAATATTTTTCTCGCGCTCAGGAGAAACTGTTAAGCCATTCCACAAAGCATCAATTTTTTTAGATTTTAGTTCCGCTTCTTTACTGGACCAGTCGATAGCTTTGAATTCTACATCCATGCCAGCACGTTTAGCTGCTTCTTTAGCCATGTCGATATCAAACCCGACGATTTCTCCTTTTTCATCTTTAAAGCCCATTGGAGGGAAACTATCATCTAAACCGATAACAACTTTCTTAGGCAATTCTGTATTAGCTTTTTTAGCATCGCCACCACAACCTGTTATAAATGCCATCATAGACACGGCTGCAAGGCCCACGGCCATCATCTTTTTCCAATTCATAACTATCCTCCACGGCGATTATCGCCTATTTACTACTTAATAATATATTCAATACAGATTTAGATTCCGTACTTAATGATTGTATTATACTTTAGTTCATTAAAGTTGTAAATAGTTAATTCGATGAATTTTATATTTTTTATTTTAAAGACTCTCCACATATATAGTTTATGATTCTAGATTCATTTGCTTTATGTTTCTGTAGTCATATATTTATATTTCTGTATACCTATATTATATAACGCTTCATACTCGTACTTTATGACTGCGTATGTTTATGGATGGCCTCAATCATCGCCATTTTATCATTGTACGCCACCTGATGTAGATCAAGTGGTATCACATAGATCCCACCATGACCATTCATCGCTTGCAACTCACGCCATTCCTCAGTGAATCCAATAATATGCTCATAATCAACAAAGACGAAATATTCATCCCCATAGAATAAACTGTGAAAGTATTCTTTCACAGAAAAAGGCCTACGTTTTAACACGAGGCCCTTTTCACAGATAAAAGCTTGACTTTCACCTAATCTATGAAGGG
>OGYU01002920.1_pt1 | contig 10619 bp, 6 predicted proteins | sample 1576581 | NCBI WGS metagenome assembly OGYU01 (sample SAMEA3541547, study PRJEB24748) | human gut metagenome | biome: human gut; feature: human-associated habitat; material: faeces | place: China | collected 2012 | reverse complement strand
GGGACTGGTTATCACATAATTTGCGTTCTGTTGTAATTCAAAAAACAAAATGCTGGATTTATAAGAACTTCTCATCGACCTTTGCTCTGTAAAATGTATATCTGCTTCCAACAGAGCGCGCAAAATCGGGCAGAGAAGAAAAAAGTTGCTTCTTCTGCCCTTTTTGCTATGCCTCCCATTGCAACAGGTATTTATTCGATGTATACTAAAAGTGATAAATTTTCTATTGGGGATTATGTATCGTTCCGTAACTACAACAGAACGCAAACTCTGTAGTCATGGCGCATCATAACGAATAGAAATAGAAGGGAGGGATAAATATGAACAGGTTATACTCCCAATGTATGCAGCCAATGATCCTACTGTCTGTTTGCGACCATCCATATTTTAATGTAGTTCTATCTGGATAGTATATCATTGTCGTGTACGCACACCGCAGTTCCGAAATCATAGAATTTTCGGAAAGAATGGGCAATTCGTATCTTTTGAATGATGTATGAATATTATGCTCGGAAAGAAAGGTAAAAATGAAAAAACGATTTTTAGCCAGCGTATTAGCGACATTGATGTTGCTGACCATGTTGCCGACCGGGGCGTTTGCGGCAGAAGATGACGCAACGATAGTGCCGCAGGAAACGATGAACGACGGGACGGCGCAAACACCGGTAGTCCAGTCGGGAGATGAAGAAGATACCTCCAATTCAAGCATCTATCTTGATCCGACTACAGGCGATGACGCAAAAGACGGTAAAACCGCAGAAAATGCTGTCAAGACATTAACGAAAGCGTTTGAAATTGCTGGTGACGGTGATACCGTCTATCTGCTTTCAAACATAGTTTTGTCGAGTGAAACCGTCCTGTCAGGTGATAAGTCAATCACGCTGGCGGGTAATGCTGGAGAAGCTGCACCTACGATCAAATATAGTTGGGATGGTGTCACAACCAATAACCTCTATATGATTGAAATCGGTGCCGAAAGTGGTACAAGCACACAGACGAATATTACGCTGCGAAATCTGACGGTAGATGCAGAAGCCCAGGATATTCGCTGCCTGCGTGTTTGCCCTGGCAGTCAGCTTATCCTTGCAGATGGTGCGACTGTTCGCAATGGCCGAGCAATCAATCAGGATGAAACGACTGGTACCAGCGACTGGGGTGGCGGCATCGTTGTAGATAACGGCGCCAAACTGACGATGGAGGATAGCTCCAGTATCACCGGCTGTTCTGCCGAATGGGGTGGTGCTGTCTATCTCAGCGGCGAAATGGAGATCAACGGTGGCGAAATCAGCAACAATACTGCCGTTGGTGACATTTACGAGATCAACGGCGTTGATCGTTCCGCCAGCGCACACGGTGGAGCGATTATGATCCGTGCTTGTCGTGCGGATTATGATACTGCCTATGATGCTCCTGCCAAACTGACCATGCGTGGAGGTACAATCAGCGGAAACGCAGCTACCAGCAATGTCAGTGCCTTTGGCGGTGCGATTTCTATTATCGGTACACCCGATACAGGAAACCTGACGAACACATTTATCATGTCTGGCGGTACGATCTCCAACAACAAGGCAGGTTACGGTGGTGCCGTCTCGGCGTATGCAGCCGACAATTATTGGCATGGCAATACCAGCATTCAGTTGTCTGGCAATGCTCAGATCAAGGACAATATCGCCCGCAATTATGGCGGCGCTATCTGCCTGTTCGGCAATAATGCGCAGAATTATACCGACACGCTTACAATGAGCGACGGCATGATTTCCGGCAACAAAGCAAACTCTGCCGGTGGCGGTGTGTATCTCTCTGCCCATGGCGACCAGATGTTTATGACCGGAGGCAGCATCCGAGAGAATGAAGCCGGTTATGGCGGCGGTCTGTCAATCCGTTCTGGCAACAGCGGTGCAAATCCCAATGCCGCTGTATATTTGCTGGGTGGCACCATCTCGGATAACCAGGCAACGAGTGGCTATCCGACAGATGATAGTTATTCCGAGCGCCTTTATTGCGGCAACGCAATCGAGCAGAGCGGTGAGCTTTATCTGGACGGAACACAGATGAATGTCAGCGGAGATATTCGCGTAGGATGTACGACTAATTTCCGCACCGGAGCAATCGAGACTAACCACTATGTCACATTGGTAGGCGCATCTGATTCCATGCAGAATTATGAACTGACCTCTTATGATGATGAGTCTTTGGATGGCAGAGTGGTTGTTGCCCCCGGTACGATTACTTATGGCACAGAAACCTATAGCGTAGCAGATGCGGAACCGTATCTGTCGCATTTTACACATAATCATAAGGAAATTGTTACGAATACCGAGTACGAAGCAGAAACAGGAACTTCTTCTCAGCCGAAGAGCCTTGTTCTGTACGGAGCGATCCAAAAGTATTCTGTTACCTACACAGACGGTATCGGCGGCGTCAGCTTTGCGGATGAGGTAACCAGCGACCTGCGCCGCGGAACCCCCACCCCTGCATTCACTGGCGGCACACCGACCCGCAGCGGCTATACCTTCACCGGCTGGCAGCCGTCTGTAGCTGCAACGGTAACGGACAATGCTGTTTATACCGCACAGTGGGCAAAGAACAGTTCCTCCTCCGGCCATTCGACCCGGTACACCCTGCACTATGAGTCGAACGGCGGCACAACCTACAAGGATGAGCGCTATTCCTCCGGTACGAAGGTGACGCTCGACAAGACCCCGACACGTGAGAGCTATACCTTTACCGGCTGGTACGCCGACAAAGCACTGACCGACAAGATCACCAATGTGAAAATGACGGGCAACAAGACGGTCTATGCCGGTTGGACAGCAACCAATGTGCCGGATATGCTGAACGGCGATGACCACTACGCCTATGTAGTCGGTTACTCCGATGGCACTGTCCGTCCGAACGCGAACATCAGCCGCGCCGAAGTTGCAACGATTTTCTTCCGCCTGCTCAAGAAGGAAGTTCGTGATGGCAACTTGACCACTGAAAATATATTTGCTGATGTAACGAATGGACAGTGGCACAACAAGGCGATTTCCACGATGGCGAAGCTCGGCATCGTCAAGGGCCGCCGTGCGGACCGCTTTGACCCCGATGCCTCGATCACCCGTGCGGAATTTGCGGCAATCTGCGCGCGCTTCAACACCAAACCGGTCGAGAACAGCGGCAGCTTCTCCGACATTTCCGGTCACTGGGCGGAAAACGAGATCGAGAGAGCGGCGGCGTTCGGCTGGATTTCGGGCTATCCGGACGGCACGTTCCGCCCCGACGCCCGCATCACCCGCGCTGAGGCTATGACCATGATCAACCGCGTGCTCTGCCGTATGCCGCAGAGCGAAAGCGACCTGCTGGACAGCATGGTAACGTGGCCGGACAACAAGCCGTCCGACTGGCACTACCTCGCCGTACAGGAGGCCACGAACAGCCATGACTTCGACCGTCAGGGCGAGGTCGGCGAAAGCTGGACGAAGCTGACGAGCGTCCCCGACTGGACGCGGTATCAATAAATAGAAAGTTGCAGAGTTATAACGTTGTAAAGTTATAACTCTGCAACTTTTTAACTTTACAGCGTTTTGAGAAACGTGCGGCCGTCACGGAGCGCCGCTCTGCCCGCAGCGCGAAGTGCCCCCCCCGGATTTAACACGCAGGCAAAGCACCGAAAGGCAGGCCGCGAACGGGCTTTCTCCGGTGTCATATCTTTCAATAATTCAAGAAGTTATACTCCCCATATATCTCTGCGTCTGTAATATCCGGAAATCCGGCAAGATACTCTGGATGCCTGTCCAGATATGCCACTACCCAAGGCTGGAGAAACCAATCAAATAGTATAATAAAAACCGCAGGATGACTTCTCAAAGAATGCCATCCTGCGGTTTTACTCTATTTACAGAACAATTTCCTGTTTTCTATGCTCTAATAGGAGCATCAAAGAACGAATACCGGCTGCTCAATCAAATTTATTATAATTGATGAAAAAGAGGATATCCCACCAATACCTGCTATCCATGATACCTTATTCTTTCTACCAGCGTTTCCTTTTTCAGATTACTGCTTAAAACACAGGAAAGCACAATTTGTAGAATACCAACCAGAAGAATCATAACAAGAATCGGGATAAGAGGAACGTGATAAACGTTCATTCCAAAAATCCCATTATGCTTCGCATAGGAAAACAGTGCATAGCCAAGGGGCAGACCGGCAGCAAGTGCGACGCAGATGGTGCCAACCGTAAAAATCAAGCCCTGTATTTGTAAGCTCAGATTCAACTGCTTATTGGTCATGCCTACCGCTTGCAGCACACCGTATTCCTGCTTCTTCGTGGTGATATTGATGATCATGGTGTTTGCCAGATTCATAAACCCAATGAGACCGACAATTGCCATGAACAGATAGCAGCCAAGCTTCATCATACGGCTTGCGTATTCTGCGGTTTGCAATTCTGCGTGATAGGTGTTCAGCTTGATATGAGAAGTATCGGAGAGCAGGTCATTCAGGCTTTGCTCTACAGATGCCACATCTTTTTCAGCACAGTCCACCCACAGGTATCCATAAGATGTCCCTTTCGGATTCATGGAACGGTATACTTCTTCCGGAATGACCAGATAGGTGTCCGCGCTTACAAAGGAGCCTGCGATTTTTCCATGATAGGTATAGGTTCCGCTTCCGTTATCAAAGCTGAATGTGATCGGTGCACCCGCAGAATACCCGTCAGCTTCCATCCACATGGACCAGCCAAAGAAAACATCCCCGTTTTTGACAGCCTGTGCATAGTCCATGGAACCGATATCGCCATCCCCGCGCATCATTTCAAAATCCTCTTGATTTACGATTGCAACCGGAAATTTTGTTCCGTTCAGATCTGCCGAGACGATTTCTCTCGTCTGTACATCCGTTACACCGGGGATGGATTTGATTTCTTTAATCAAAGAATCATTCAGTGGGTTGTTCTGCAGGATTGTGTCCAGATTATTCTCCGAATAGGCTTCATCATAATTCTGGGAATAATCCAACTGCAACTCAAATTGTCCATGGTTGATTGCAATCCGCGCCTCGTGCTCCGTGTCAATATTTCCAACATAATTAGAGATAATTACAAACAATACACAGGAAAGCCCCATGGTAAGAATCGTAGCAATGGTTCTTTTCGGATTGCCTGTCACATTTGCCATTGCCATGGAGAAAACGGTGACATCTTTTCTGCCTTTTCGTCTGCCCTGTTTTTGCGTTTTGGAGCCGTCAAGATACCGTGTCGCTTCGATGGGTGAAATCCGGGAAACAATTTTCATGGGTTTGCGCAGAGCCAAAACGACCGTAAGAAACGATACAAAAATGCAGATGAGCATAATTGTCAGTGAAAACAGAGGCACCTGATGGTTCTTGATTCCGGACGATACCAGATTTCCCTGCTCCACCAGCCAGTTGAAGCTGACTTTTGCAATCAGGAAACCAAACAGCAGCCCCAGCGGTATCGAAGGAACCGCCAGAAGAATGCCCTCACGAAAGATCAACTGCTTCATCTGCTTTCTGGTTGCACCCAGCGCCTTGATTTTTCCGTACTCCTGAACCTTCTGGGCGATCCCGACCTGGAAGATATTATAAATGACCACAACGGAAAACAGCACGATTCCGAGGATCAGGGTTCCACAAACCACAATCATTTCATAGCTCGGCTGCAATACCCACTGCAGGTAGAGGTCATTGATGATCACGTTTTTCTGGTCAATGCCGCAGGAATCCGCGATTTCTTTTATAACAGGCGCAACATTATTCATAGATACATTTGCAGAATCGCTCAAGGTAAAATAGATATTATATTGCCTGTCACCCTCCGCAACACGCTCATTATAAAAATCCTGCGAACCGAATACAACATAGGAAGCCTCGATGGTATATTCATCCCGGTCATATAAAATTCCGCTGACAGTAAATTCCACCGGTGCGTATTCCGACTGCATGCCGGAACGGTACTCCAATGTTACGGTGTCTCCGACCTTTACATCATGGTATCCCACTGCATCAAAGAAAGCGCGTCCTGCGGCAATTTCCTGCGCCTTTTCCGGATAGGTACCTTCCTTCAACACATATTCCTGATTATAGGGAAGCATTTTCCTGACCGTTTCATCCGCACTGACAAAGCCGCCATTTTCATTTCCTTTCAGGATGCCCTCCGTACACATGATGCCGATATCAGATATCTCAGCTCTGCGTTCCACTTCTTTTAATTGCGTACCATCTGCGGCGATAAACAGGCCGTAGTTGCTTCCGTATGAGCTTGCAGCCTGATCCTTCTGTAAGAGGATCAGTCCATTTCCAATTGTACTGATAATGACCAGAAGCATGGTAGTCAGGCAAATCGCCGTCATAATGAGGACACTTCTTGTGCGATTTCTTTTGTCGTTGCTGAATGCAATTTTGCTGATCGTCCTCAATTAAAATCCACCACCTGTCCATCCTCGATGACTAAAATACGGTCAGCAACCTGCGCGATCTCATCATCATGGGTAATCATTACAATCGTCTGTCCATATTTTTTTGCGCTCATTTTCAGCAGCGCGATCACCTCGTCACTTGTCTTGGAATCAAGATTTCCGGTTGGCTCGTCCGCAAGCAAAATCTCCGGTCTGTTTACCAGGGCTCTTGCAATCGCAACGCGCTGCTGCTGTCCTCCGGAGAGGGTATTCGGAAGATTATGAATCCGGTGTTCAAGACCCAGTGTGGTGATAATATCATTGACATAAGCGTTATCCACTTTTTTTCCGTCAAGCCCCAGCGGAAGAACGATATTTTCCCACACATTGATGGAGGATACCAGATTGAATGCCTGAAATACAAATCCGATCTTTCTTCTCCGGAAAACGGCAAGCTGATCCTCCTTCATGGAATACAGGTCCTTGTCAGACAAGATCACGCTGCCGCTGGTTGGTGTATCCAGCCCGCCCAGCATATGCAGCAGGGTACTTTTTCCGGAGCCGGATTTTCCGACAATGGCGACAAATTCTCCCTGCTCAATCTGGATATTCACATGATTGACCGCTTTGACCTGATTTTCCCCCGTCCCATAAAATTTGCAAAGCTGATTCGTTTCTAATATCACGCCCACTCCAATGGCCTCCTTTTATTATTTATCAGCATTGTATCAAAGGAACCTTTCATTTCACTTTCAAAAAGAGAGCAGAAGTCTTACAGATTTGAAAGACTTCTGCTCATCATCTCTACGAAAATCCATTCTCCGGCAGTTGAATCAAAAAGGTACTTCCTTTTCTGACTTTGCCGGAGGCTACCGTGATTGTCCCACCATGCTGCTCAATAATCTGTCTGGACAGATATAGACCGATGCCAGTTCCGCTCTTTTCGCGGACTTCCGGCGCAGTCCCTCTGTAAAACCGCTGGAATATTTTATGGTATTCACTCTGCGGGATTCCGATTCCCTGATCCTCGATCTCAATTCTCACAAAGCCGGTTCTTTTTTGCAGACGGATCGTGATTTTTGAATGTTCCGGGCTGTATTTGATGGCATTGTCCAAAACGTTAATGATCGCTTCTCCAAGCCAGCGTTTATCCTGCATGAGTGCACAATGCTCCAGTGATTCGTTGCAGTCGAAAATAAGTTCTATCCCTTTCTCCGCTGCCTTTGGATATGTTCGGTTTACTGCGGAGATGATCGTATCCATAATGGGAAGTGTTTTCTGATCAAGCTGAATCAAACCTGTCTCCAGTTTGGATATTTCCAGCAGAGACTGCAACAATGTTTCCAATCCGTCCAATGCACTCCGGCAGCGGATGCGAAATTCCTGTTGCTCCGTCTCACTCAGATTGTTCCGCAGCAATATGCTAAAGCAGGTATCCAAGGCTGCAACCGGGGTTTTCAACTGATGGGAAATGTCGGATACCATTTCCTTTGTGCTTTCCTTCTCCGCTCTGGCTTGCTCTTGCAGCAGCTGGATATGATGTCCGATTGCTTCAAGCTGAAATTTCAGTCTTTCCTGCCCGACATGATCTTCTGTGTCCGGCACTGCCTCAAAGTGATTTTCCCGAAATGCAATCAGGATTTGCTCCAGCTGCTCCAATCGTTTCCGACTTTCTTTCGCCTCAGCTTTCTTCCGGTAAAACAGGAACGTTAGCAAAGACAGACACAGCACTGCACTTGTACAGCCGGTTATCATGATATTCTGCTGGAAGCGCACATAAAACGAAGTCCCTTTGTTTTCCCAGTACCCGTATTGCTCTAATAACTGCTTACCTTGTTCATTGGCTTGATGGTCGTTTCCTTTCAGCCATCCTGCGGCAGCATCCATGCCGGTGGTCTCTGCGCCCGCCGCAACTTCTGTCAGGATATCCATTTTACATTGATAATCCTGATAATATAAATAGGTGGTAAAGCAGTTCAATACCGCAAAAAAGAGTAGAACCGGCAGCACCAGTGACAAGGCATCAACCCACTTTTTACGATGTCGTTTCGTCACTGACTTACCTCCTGATCCCATATATACCCGAGCCCTCGGATGTTTTTAATATAGACCGGAGCCGCCGGGTCCTCTTCGATTTTCTCCCGAAGCCTTCTGATGTTCACAGCTACCGTATTTTCATCCATAAAATCACCATCCAGATCAAACACGTTTTCTAACAGCTGTGTTTTTGAAAGAATCTGTTTCGGGTTTTGAAGAAAAAAGGACAGCATTTTCAGTTCATTCTTCGTAAGGCTTATTTCTCTTTCCTTTACGAACGCCCTCATCTCTCCGGGGATAAATACGATATCCTTTGAATGAATTTTTGGAGTTCCGGGTTCATTCTTTCTGCGGCGGAAATGAGCCTCGATTTTCAGAAGAAGTACGGAAAGGCTGAACGGTTTCGTCATATAATCGTCCGCACCGGCTTCATATCCCATGACCTGATCTGTCTCCTGATCCAACGCGGTAAGACAGATAATATATACATTTTGACAATTCCGCATCCCTCTGACAAGCTCTAATCCGTTTCCATCCGGAAGATTCACGTCACAAATGGCAACATCCACATGATTATCACTTGCAATTCTTTTCGCTTTTTTCACTGATTCTGCTGAAAAAACCTCATATCCGGATTTTTTCAGTGAAAATGTAATTCCACGATTTAAATTTTCATCATCTTCAACCACGAGTATACCTGGCATAGCATATGCACCTCGCTTTATTAACTATATATATCAGCTGGGAGAGGACGCGCACCTCGCAGCAAGAATGCCGAGGCATTCTTGAATTAATATCAGAGTACTGCTTCTTCAATTCTCTCATCGTTTGTATCTCCAAAAGATAAAACAATGGAACTATCGTCAGCACTGTTATCCTCTGAAAGGAGTCGTCAAATATGCTTTTGCTTTTTCAATGCCGGAAGTGTGGCAAGTTCTTCTGTCGGAGTAAGCATTATACAGCGTCTGTTTCCAATATATGCTGTGTGAAAATCATAACTCCTTGCAATATAAACAGGCAAAGAATCCTGATGATTCCCTGCTTCATATTTTATAGAAATTCCGAATACTCTTGTAAGGATATTTCTTATTCCCCTTTTAACTTAATTTCTTTCATTTTAACATACTTCCATATAATGTACAAATTGATTTCATAATTGTATGCCATGAAATATCAGCAGCGTAAGAATAATTTTTTTGATATGTTTTCCATAAATTTTCCATAACAGAACTTATTTCTATTTCATCAAATATTTCTCTTATATCCCCAGAGTTTATCTGCTTCTTCCATGATTTCCGATATCCGTTTTGCTGTGAAGCAGGTCGCAAATCGTTCTCTCCATATCATAAACCGGAACTGAATGTCCAAATGATGTCTGCATAATTGTGATCCCTATTTCATTTCAATTTCTGGAACACTTTTCTGCATCAATTGCAAGTACAAACATCAACGCATCTAATGCATTTCCCGGATCCTGTACATCAATAACATATGTGTCAGTCATACGAAGCAATTCTTTACTTATTTTTGCTATCTGATAACCGCTTCGATCAAGAATACTATAATCCCATTCCATAATGGTTCCATATTTCCATAAGCGTCATAAATTGCAAGTTTGTGTCCCCAGGAAAACTGACCTTTTACTACGTACACAGTATTGCCGGATTTGTTCCTTATGCGTCTGATCTGGAATATGCATTTTTCATCTGATTGCTCAGCTCATACAATACTTTATTCAATGTATCCTGCGTTTCTTTTTTTACCATGTCGGCAATTTTTTCATTTGCCTCCTGACGAAGCTGCATGCGTTTTTCTGCATCACTTTCTTTTGACAGAAGTTCATCATATTGATTGATATATTCGTGGCCTTTTGACATGACTCTTTCCTGATAACGTTCAATATGGAACACAGAACTTCTGTAAGAAGCATCTGCCATAGCCGCGATCATTCGACTTGACCAGTACAAGTTATCTGTAGAAACCTCTGCAGTTGTATTGGCGAGATATTCCGGTGTTTTAGTAACTCCTGCGTAGAACGGAACCAGCACATTAAATGCGTTGGATGCAAAAGCCACCCACTCCAGAATACCTGTATCTTCCGGCTGATCCGTGCGCATCTGGATCACAGACAAGAAATCATTTCTGTTAATACCAATGGAGCGGAACGCACCTTTCATGGAT
>OGYU01002907.1_pt1 | contig 10656 bp, 8 predicted proteins | sample 1576581 | NCBI WGS metagenome assembly OGYU01 (sample SAMEA3541547, study PRJEB24748) | human gut metagenome | biome: human gut; feature: human-associated habitat; material: faeces | place: China | collected 2012 | reverse complement strand
TGTTCTGGACCGACAGCTCTGTATTTAATACATCCAGCTTTGTCTTTACCTCTAACATCGCACATTCGTACTGCATCATCAGACAGCGAAACTTCTGTAACTCCTCAATGTCCCCAAAAACATGATCCAGTTCCTTGACTGTTTCAATATCCATGTACTCCATTTGACTTTCTCCTTAGAAACATTATTTTGTAACGGCTTCTCCTGACCGGTTACCTTCTAATTACTATTTTACCATACTTTTACCAAAAATTTATTTAAACTTCTGTGAAGATTTCATACAATAGAATGCACACTCTGCGAACATTCTATTGTCATGAATAATAGAAAGTGCGTTTTTTACATCAAAGGTGCAAACAACCGCAGAAGGCACTGGGTTCCACGCAAAACAGCGGATCGCCCGCTCTTATATTTTTCTGTCACTTCCGTACTCTCGGCAAAAATATGTTCAAAATCCTTCCGCATTTCCTTCACCGCATCACAGTTGTACAAAAAAGCCCCATTTTCAAAATGAAGATACAAACTGCGATAATCCATATTGATCGTGCCACAGGTTGCCGCTTCCCCGTCGCAGACACACTGTTTTGCATGAATAAATCCAGGTGTGTATTCATAAATACGCACCCCCTGTCGCACCAGTCCTGCATAATAAGAACGTGTCACTTTGTAGATCAGTTTTTTATCCGGGATTCCCGGTGTGACGATCCGCACATCCACCCCGCGTTTTGCTGCAAGTCCCAGTGCCCGGTTCATCTCATCTGTGATGATCAGATACGGGGTTGTGAAATAAATCTCCTTTTTTGCATGTGCAATGAGATTCATATAAACACTCTCTCCGACGTGCTCGTCATCTAACGGACTGTCCGCATACGGCTGGATAAAACCATCCTGTTTCGCCTGATAATCTGTCTCTGGCAGATACTTCTGATAATCCTGATCTGTTTTTTTCACGGCATTCCACATTTCAAGAAACATGACAGTAAGGCTTTTTACCGCATCCCCCTCTAAGCGGATACCGGTATCCTTCCAGTGTCCGTACGGGTGGGTAATGTTAAAATACTCATTTGCAAGGTTATATCCCCCTGTAAATCCCACCTTTCCATCGATGACCGTGATCTTTCTGTGATCCCGGTTATTCATAAATACGGACAATACCGGAATAATCGGATTGAATACACGGCATGCAATGTCATTTTCTTCCATGCGTTTACGGAAATCATGATTGATAAAACCGATACTTCCGACATCATCATAAAAAATACGTACCTCCACACCATGTGCAGTTCTGTCTTTCAAAACGTTTAAAATCCGCTCAAACGATTCCGCCTGCTCGATTGCATGGTACTCCATAAAAATAAAATGTTCTGCTTTTTTCAGTTCTGCAAGCTGTGCCTCCAGCCCCTGTGACGCATCCGCATAAAATGCTACATCCGTGTTATGATATACCGGATAATGCCCGTATTTCCAGATATAACCCGACTGATTTGCAATCGACAAATCTTTTTCCTGCAGTTCTTTTATGACCTCATCATCACCGTTTAAAAAAGGAAAAAGTTCCTCATCGATCAATTCATAACGTTTTTTCATGCTCCTCGTCAGATTCGAACGCCCGAATAACAGAAACACACACAATCCAAAAATCGGAAAAGCTGCAATCAGAAGCATCCATGGCACTTTAAATGCCATATTTCCATGCGTTCCGTATATTGCAAAGACAACTGAGACTGCGATCAGCGTGGAAAAAAGGGAAATTGCCGCTGAATAACGGTTCAGCCATAAGAAAAGGTTGATGATCCATATCACCTGAAGCAAGACACTGATTCCGACAAAGACAAGTCTTCCTATGCTGTTTTTTACTGATGTTTTCTGTTCTGTTCTCATAGTATTGAAAAATACCGCACAATTGCTCATGCGGTACTCTTTTCTCCATTTCCAATTTATTTTTTAATTACGTCCACCTATTTTATCTTTTACATTTGCGTTTACTTTTCCGAGGTAACCTACCAGCTCATCTGATACTGTCACAATCCGCTCTGTCGCCTGATTGCACTGGTCAACGATCTGCTGGAATTCTTCCATATTCTCGGTCGTTACTTTGGCGCTGTCAGCATTCTGCTCCGCAAACTCTGTCAGAGATGTGATTCCACTCTCGATCACAGTCTTATGATCATCTAACGCACTTACTTCTTCACTGATTCCATCTACCGCATCGCTTGTATTCTTGATTTCCTCATTCAGTGAACGGAAAATCTCTTCTGTATCATGAATCTTTTCATTCTGTTTTACAAACGCTTCTGATACCTTCTGCGTGATCTCTACACTGATATTTGAATTGTCAATCAATGTATTGACAATCTGGTTGATCTGCTCTGTTGATTCTCTTGACTGATCTGCTAACGTACGGATCTCTTCCGCAACAACTGCAAATCCTCTTCCATGTTCTCCTGCTCTTGCAGCCTCAATGCTTGCATTCAATGCAAGAAGGTTTGTCTGATTAGAAATTCCGGCTATGATCTCTGTTGCCGTACGGATCTCCTGCGCTGACTGGTTGGTCAGATCTGTCTGCTGTCTTACATTTTCAATCGCAATGCCGCTCTCTTTGCTGATATTTACAAGTTCCTCCATGATTGCTTCTGCTGCTTTGTTGCTCTCTTTCATATGCTCTGCACTCTGTGCTAACATCGAAACATTTTCAGCAATCTCATCAATCGTTCTGCTGATAGCGTCGATCTTCTCTTTCATATCAACGGTATGATCTGCCTGGGATATTGTATTATCGGTAATGGTGGTAACTGCCTGCTCGGTCTGATCCAGAGAAGTTGTCATACTCTTAAAGATATGTTTGAAATCCTCCGAAACCTCACCAAGCTCCTTCGTCGCCTTTTTAATGCCAAGTACAACCTGTGAAAATGAAATAATCGACTCCTGAAATGTACGCACAAGCTGTCCGATCTCACCATCTTTCTCCGCAAGTTTATTTGCCTTCTCTGCAACACCACCGGAACCTCCTGCCTCTGTGCCTTCGCCCATAAGCTGTCTGAAAACATCCAAAAGTGTCCTGATTAATGCAAACACTAACCCGAAAATGATTACTGTTGCAGCACAGATCAGTATCATCGCAACCATTGTGCCGATCACTCCATTTTTCAACAGCTCAAGTACAACAATCTGCCATACTGCCATAATCAGGAAAAACACACCAAAAATGCTTAGCAGTTTTTTCCATGCCATCTTTTTATCATCGCCCATTTTTTTATCCTCCATCTGTTTTTATTACCTAAGACTGTCCCTCAGCAGGCGGCGCAGTCTGCATTGATTTCTGCATAACCTTATTCTCATACATTGCATGATCTGCTTCACGGAATACGGATGCAAAAGAATCTATGCAGTCCGGCTCATAAAATGCGATTCCCCGCGCAATCTGTATTTTCTGTTCATACTTTGTATTGTTTTTATTGAAAACCACAATGCCATCATCAAAATTTCTCAGCAACTCATCACATATTGCCTTTTCGGCCTGTTCGATGATGATCACAAATTCGTCTCCTCCGATGCGGTATACGATATGGTCTTTAAATCCCTTTTGTATCAGTCTGCTTGCATCCCTGATCAGCATGTCACCGAATTCATGTCCAAAATTGTCATTGATCTTTTTAAGGTTATTGATATCCATGACTACAACTGCATATTTGATCTTCTCATCAGCCGCACGTTTATCTAACTTATCCACATACTCTTTATATGCAGCTTTATTGGCAACGCCTGTCAGGGCATCCGTATACGCCTGCTCATTCACATAGTCAATGTAATGCCGCAGGTGATTTACCATCTGTTGCACGCTGTCTGCAAGTACACCAACCTCATCTTTGGATTCACAGTCGATATTGACCTCAAGATCACCACCGGCAACCTTCTGTGCAGCTTCCGTAAGTTCTTTGAGCGGACGCGTCATTTCCCTGGTAACATGGATTGTGATCAAAACCGATATAAACATGATAGACAGCGTTGAAATCAAAAACAATCGGATAATACGGTTACTCGACGCATTGATCTCCTTTGCCGGTGCGGTGACAACAAAAAACATACCGTTTTCTAACTGTCTGGCGGTCATTTTCTTCTTTATGCCATCCAGATTATAACCGACAAGATTATCCTGTGTTCCTTTTTTGTACAGTAAATTTAAGACCTTTCTGATCTTTCCATGTGTATTTTCTTCATCAAGTCCTTCCGGATAATCACGGTGATAATAAATTACATAATCTGCTCCTGCAAGGAAAGCATAACCGCTCTCATAAATCTGTACAGAATCCACCTTTTCTTTCAGCAGTGCCATATCAATATCCATGCCCAGAACACCGATAAAGTCTTCATTCCTGTATATTGGCACCACATAAGAAATAATCCAGTCATTTTTATTCTTATTGTCATACGGCTCCATCCAGAACGCCTCTTCTTTTTCGAGTGCCTCATAATACCAGTCGACATGCTCCTTATCATCCTGTGCATATTTTGAAAAATCGACAAGGGAATCTTCAGTAACTTCGCCATTTTCATCCTTGTACCAGAAAAATCCTGTCTGGGGACCAGCAAGTTCCGGATTCACTCTCATATAGACTCCGCGTGATCCTTCTGTATTTTTCACAGTATGTAAGGCAACCTCCTGCACTTTCTTTACCAGCACATCGGTATTGTCTTTGTCCATCCCGTTTTTCCCAAGTTCGCCATACTGTTCTATTGTATAATCCTGAATCATATTCACGGACTGTTCAATACTTGTCAGCGTTGCATTGATCTCCTCTGCCTTATCCTCGCAAAACAGATTCATGAACTGCGCGGAATCCTCATTTACAAGTTTATGCGTATATAGAAAACCAACATATCCAAGTGCCAGCGCTGAAAGAAGTACACATCCTACCGTCAAAGCCAGAAATTTAGACTGTAAAGACCTCATCGGCAATCCTCTCTCTCTTCTTTCTGATATAGTTCTATTATATGCATTTTGTCATAAATTGTCAAAAATTATCACTCATTTTTTGTATGCTTTTTTGAACACTTTCAACAACATTTTCTTGATTTTTTTTCCGGGAAACCCTAAAATTATTTGTGGTATGTGACCATACCACAAATATTTTTGACACAATAGAGGTATAAATTTTATGGAATTTCAAAAATTAAATGCACCATCACTCAAAGAGTTATTTATATCCGAACTTGAAAATATGATCATTTCCGGCAGACTTCCGATTGGCACGAAACTCCCATCCGAACGTGAACTTGCCTCATCCATGCAGGTTTCACGTGCCGTCGTCAACTCCGGTATCGCCGAACTTGAAAAGAAGGGGTTTGTCGTGGTAAAACCACGGATCGGTACGTTCGTGGAAGATTACCGCAGAAATGGAACTATGGACACCTTAGTTTCCATTATGAAATATAATGGCGGTTCTTTAAGCAGTGATGAGATCCGTTCCATCCTCGAAGTGCGTATTCTTTTTATGAGCCTTGCAGCCCGCCTTACGATTGAAAAAGCAAGTGACGCTGAAATCGAGGGACTTACCTTTTATCTGGACAAATTAAAAAATTCCTCCACCCCGGAGGATGCCGCTGCATCGATCTTTGAATTCAGCCACGAACTGAGTTTTATCAGTGGAAATATGCTTCTGCCGCTGTTTTTTACCTCTTTCCGCGACCTTGTTTGCAGCCTGTGGGTGCGCTATGCAATAAAATACAGCATCGAGGAATTATACCAGAGTGCCTTATCCATTTATAATTTCGTCCGTGCAAGGGACGTAGACGGTGCTCTCCATTACATAGAAACTTCCACCACAGAATGTATCAGCGGAAACCGCATGATCTACTGATCTTAGAAACACCTTCAAATAAACTTCATAAAAACAGCCGGACTTTGAGGCATTCTGACCACTGCTTCATTATCTGACGATCACAGGTCACCTCAAAATACGGCTGTTCTTATTTTTCTTACATTTTATTTTGCAAACTGGCTGTTATACAGTTTTGCATAAAATCCATTTTTCTCTAACAGTTCCTCATGTTTTCCCTGTTCCACAATATTTCCATCCCGCATGACAAGAATGATATCTGCTTCTCGGATCGTGGAGAGACGATGTGCAACGATGAAACTGGTACGTCCTTTCATCATACGCGCAAATGCTTCCTGAATCTTGATCTCGGTTCTCGTATCAATCGAGGATGTCGCCTCATCTAAGATCAGCATCGGCGGCAGACACAGCATGACTCTCGTGATACAAAGGAGCTGTTTCTGTCCCTGCGAAAGACTTCCGCCATCCTCCGAGATCACGGTATCATATCCTTTTGGCAGACGCTTGATAAAGCTGTGAGCATGGGATGCTTTTGCCGCTGCGATGATCTCTTCCTCCGTGGCATCCGGTTTTCCCATCGTGATATTTTCACGGATCGTTCCACTCCTTAACCACGTTTCCTGCAATACCATACCATAATTGCTTCTGAGGCTCTTTCTGGTCATTTCACCGATCGGTGTTCCGCTGACACGGATCTCTCCACTGTTCACATCATAAAAACGCATCAGAAGATTGATGAGCGTCGTCTTACCGCAGCCCGTAGGCCCTACGATTGCCACGCGCTGTCCCGGCTGTACGGAAAGGTTGAAATCCTCGATCAGCTTCTGTTCCGGCGTATAAGAGAAATATACATGGGACAGTTCTACGCTTCCGTCCGCTTTCTCTAACACTTTCGCACTCTCTGCATCCGGCTTCTCGACCGGCTCCTCGATCAGTTCAAACACTCGGGCAGCACAGGCAAGTGCATTCTGCAGCTCGGTGATGACACCGGAGATCTCGTTAAACGGCTTCGTATACTGGTTCGCATAACTTAAAAGACTCGATAACTGTCCGACTGTAATGCTTCCTCTGATGGCAAGAAATGCACCGATGACACCGACTGTCGCATAGACAAGGCTGTTGATAAAACGTGTTGCCGGGTTCGTGATACTTGAAAAGAAGATCGCGCGCAGTGAATATTTCTGCAGTCTTCCGTTGATCTCGTCGAACTGCTCTAACGCCTCATCCTCATGTGAAAATGCCTGCACGACTTTCTGGTTTCCAACCATCTCTTCGATGAAAGCGGTCTGTTCGCCCCGCGTCTCAGACTGCAGTTTGAACATGGAAAATGTCTTTTTTGCAATAAAACTTGCAACAAACAATGATAACGGTGTGATGACCACGACCGCAACCGTGATATTCACACTGATCGTCAGCATAAAGATCAGTGTACCGAAAATTGTCACGATTCCGGTAAAAAACTGTGTAAATCCCATCAGAAGACCATCTGCAAACTGATCAACATCCGCGATGACACGGCTGACCACCTCTCCATAAGAATGGGAATCAATATACTTAAGCGGTAAATGTTCGATCCGCTCAAACGCTTCTTTCCGGATATCACGGATCACATTGTAAGTAATCTTATTGTTGCATGCATTCATGATCCACTGCGCGGCTGCCGTGAGCAAAATCACCACTGCCATACGCTCTAAGATCACAAGGATTCCTGCAAAATCAACCTGTCCCTTCGTGATAATCAGGTCGACTGCACGTCCTGTTAAGATCGGGATATAAAGAGTCAGTGCCACGGTAACTGCCGCAAGCACGATCGATAAGCCAAGGTAAAACCAGTATCTCCGGATGTAATCAAGCACTTTTTTTACTGTTGTCTTCTGCTGGTCTGTCACTACTTTTTTCATGCCGTCTTACCTCCTTCCTGTTTCTTAAACTGTGAGTTGTAGATTTCCTGATATACCTCACAGCTTTCTAACAGCTCTTCGCTGGTTCCAAGTCCGACGATCTTTCCATCATCAAGCACAACGATGCGGTCTGCATGCTGGATTGAAGCAGCTCGCTGGGAAACGATAAAGACGGTCGTCTCTCCTTCCATTTCGCGGATGGCTTTTCGAAGAGCTGCATCCGTTGCAAAATCAAGTGCGGATGCACTGTCGTCTAAAATGAGTATCTCCGGTTTCTTTACGACTGCACGTGCGATCGTTAAACGCTGGCGCTGTCCGCCGGAAAGGTTTTTTCCGCCCTGTTCGATTTCAAAATCAAGTCTGCCCTCTTTGTTGTCGACAAACTCTTTTGCCTGCGCAACTGTGATGGCACGGTTCAGATCTTCTTCTGTCGCATCCGGGTTTCCCCATTTTAAGTTCTCGCGGATCGTTCCATGGAACAACACGGCTTTCTGTAAAACCGTACCGATCTTTCCACGCAGCTCCTCAAGCGGATAATCTTTGACGTCTTTTCCGTCCACTTTAATAAAACCGGACGTCACGTCATAAAACCGCGGGATCAGGTTGACTACCGAAGATTTTCCGGAACCGGTTCCTCCGATGATACCGATCGTCTCGCCTTTTTTTACCTTAAAATCAATATCCGTTAAAGATTCGTCTCCGGCACCCGCATAGGTTAATCCTACATGTGAAAATTCCACGGCATACTCTGCTTCTTCTGATCTGTCAGCGGTATCCGTCTGCACCTTATCCACTTTCTGGCCTGATCCGTCCGTGATGGATGGCTGCATCTCAAAAATGGACTGGATACGGTTTCCACATGCAATGGATTTATTGATATTGATGATCAGGTTTGCAAGCTTCACTAACTCCACTAAGATCTGTGACATATAGTTGATCAGCGCAACCACCTCACCCTGTGTGATATATCCGTTATCAACACGGACTGCACCGGTCCAGACAAGCACCACGATCGCACCGTTGATGATCACATAGGTAAGCGGATTCATTAGTGCTGATATCTTTCCGACATAGATCTGCGCCCTTGTCAGAAGATCATTATTTTCATTAAAATGTACTTTTTCATCATCTTCCTTATTAAAAGCACGGATCACCCTGCTTCCTGTTAAATTTTCTCTTGTGATCCCAAGCACCTTATCGAGCGCTGACTGTACCTTTTTATAAAGCGGAATACTGATCAGCATGATACCGAATACGATTATGGAAAGAAGCGGGATCGTAACGACAAACACCAGTGCCGCTTTGACATCGATGGTAAATGCCATGACCATTGCGCCGAACACGATAAACGGGGAACGCAGAAACAGACGCAGCACAAGGTTCACGCCGTTCTGCACCTGATTGACATCACTTGTCATTCTCGTGATCAGTGTCGCCGTTCCAACAGTATCCATCTCTGTAAAAGAGAGGCGCTCAATGTGTGCAAACAGCGCATGGCGCAGTTTTGTTGCAAACCCGACTGCCGCCTTTGCCGCGAAATACTGTGCGGTGACCGAGCAGGTCAGACCGATCACTGCAAGCAGTACCAGCACCATGCACATTTTCATAATATAGGACTTGTCCCCGGTCGCAACACCGGTATCAATGATCGCTGCCATAACAAGCGGAACGATCAGTTCAAAAGTTGCCTCGAGCAGTTTAAAAAGCGGACCTAATACACTTTCTTTTTTATAATCTTTTAAATAAACCAGTAACTTTTTCATAGTATTCTCCATTTTTACGCTGCACTTTACGCATGACAAGTTTGGGCGTAAGCACAAACTTGAGTGTGAAAATCTTATTTTCACACTGCCCTCAAATGTTTATTTTTTAATTTTTTTCATCTGCTGCAAACCAAAGATCACTACCCCACCTATGATAAAGAACAGGATGGAAAAATTGTGGATCGTCATTGCAGGCTGTGGGGTATCCAGTGTTGTTGGGCCCATGATCACAGCATAAATAGAACCAAGCATCAGTCCGACGATCAGAAAGATCATCTGCGCCCGAAAACGCTCTAATGCCTTACGGATCAGCTTTACAATACTGAAAATACCGACTAACACACCACATCCGAATACGAATACTGTCGGAAAACTTTTTAAGTTTAAATGCAGGATATCTTTAATCGCCGTCACGATCGGCAGGTAAAGTCCCATAATTAAAAGCAGTGTGGAACCGGAAATACCAGGAAGCACCATTGCGCAGATTGCAACTGCGCCTGCTATGAATACATAAATTCCTGTTGTGACTGTCAGATGTTCCAGATTTACACTGTTTCCGCCGCCAACCGGATTAAAATAGGTGATGGCACACACAATGGCTGCCCCAACCAGTACAAACGGGCAATATGCATATTTCCCTTTTAGTGTGTCCAATTCTTCACGGACTACAATCGGAATTGCAAAAATTATAAATCCGATAAATAATGAACTGATCGCATAAATATGGGATTCAAAAACATTTGCAAGGATCAGAATCGCAAGAACCATTCCTGTTACCCAGCCGATACCGAGCTTGATCAGAAAGAAAAACGCTGTTTTCTTTTTTTCCATATTTCCGGTGATCAGATCATCGATCGAGTCGATAAACTGATCGTAAAACCCAAGCAGAAATGCCACGGTTCCACCGGATACTCCCGGGACACTATCTGCGAGTGCCATACAAAATCCTCTGATAAACTGTATTATGTACATACGGTTACCTCTTTCTTCCTTATTAATATTTACATGTGCTGTCTGCACACCATACTGCCTATTATAATCTTTCGGCTTCTGTTTTGTCTAGTATCGTAAACATTAATATTTCTTTTTTGTATCTTTTATGTTACTGTTCACTCGTACCTCGTTCCAGTAACGGATTTTGCCGATGCTTCGCAT
>OGYU01002897.1_pt1 | contig 10687 bp, 10 predicted proteins | sample 1576581 | NCBI WGS metagenome assembly OGYU01 (sample SAMEA3541547, study PRJEB24748) | human gut metagenome | biome: human gut; feature: human-associated habitat; material: faeces | place: China | collected 2012 | reverse complement strand
GCCCCCTCTGGCATCGGTATGTGTGATACGGCTCGTTAGTAACCCTGGCCGTAGCCTTGACCCTGGCCCTGGCCTTGCTGGCCGAGTAGCTCCTCCAGGTACTGGCGCAGCTGCTCATCGGTAATACCGCCGTTGCCGGTGTCGGTCGAACTGTCGTCCTGCTGCTGGTTCTGCAGCTCCTCGTCGGAGCCCAGCTCAACAGTGACCTTCTTCTCCTCCTTGCCGCGCATGAGCGTGATTTCGACCTTCTCGCCCACCTCGTGGCTGCGCAGCGCGATGATCAGGCCATCGGCGCTCGTAATCTCGTCGTCGCCCAGCTTGGTGATGACGTCGCCCTCTTGGATGCCAGCCTTGGCGGCAGGACCGTCCTCGGCAACGCTCGCCACGTACGCGCCGCTATCGGTGCTCAGCTTGTTGGTGCGAGCGTTGAGCGCGTTGACGCTCGAAAGCGTAGCGCCCATGTACGGATGCACCGGCGTCTTGCCGTCGATGATCTGGTCGGCAATGTTCTTGGCATAGTTGACCGGAATGGCAAAGCCCACGCCCGAGCTGGAGCCCGAGTAGCTCTCGATGAGCGAGTTGATACCCACGAGCTCGCCGTTGTCGTTGACGAGCGCACCGCCGGAGTTGCCCGGGTTGATGGCGGCATCGGTCTGGATCATGTTGGCATAGATGGTGTTGCCGCTGGTAGAGCTCATGGCCGTGGAGCGGTACAGCGCCGATACAATGCCCGTGGAGACAGACTGCTCGTTGCCGAACGGCGAACCGATCGCCATGACCCACTCGCCCACGTTGAGCTTGGAGGAGTCGCCAATCTCGATCGGCGTGAGCTTGGAGGCGTCAGCATCCTTGAGTTTGATGACCGCCAGGTCGCTCGAGGCATCGTTGCCCACGAACTCGGCCTCGTAGGTGGTTCCGTCGTCCATGGTAACCACGTACTGGTCATAGCCATCGACCACGTGGTTGTTGGTGAGGATGTGGCCCTCGGTATCGAGTACTACGCCCGAGCCGACGCTGCCCGAGCCGTCCGACTCGTCGGCAGACTGCGAAAGCGAGCCATTCTGGCTACCGCTCGAAGTAGCGGTGATGGAAACCACAGAGGGCAATGCCTTGGCAGAAACGGCCTCGGCCAGCGTGGTGTCCTCGGAGTCGATGGTGATCTTTTGCGTCGATGAACCCGAAGCACCCGCCGTCACGGCGTTCCTGCCGCCGCCGATATCGAGCGTGCCGCTCATAATGAGCGCAATGACCAGCAGGGCGCCGCAGGCACAGCCGGCGAGTGCCGTAATAAAGATCGGCAGCTTTTTGGTCTTAGTCTTGACCACTGTGTGCTTGTTTACAACCTGTTGGCCGCCCAGCGGCTTGCCGGTCTGCGTGTCGTATGCCTGCACGTAGGGAATGTTGCTGTCGGCAGGCGTCGACTCCACCTGCACACGCGGCTGCTGCTGGGTCTCGCCGGCGTTGCCCGCATCCTGGGGACGCTGGGAATCGTTCTCGCTCATGGCTGCGATCCTTTCGTCAAATAACCAAAGGCCCGCCAAACACGTGGCGGGCCATCGTTGTTCACGTTGAGTTGTACCCCAATATGCGGGCGTACGTGTACGAGAACGCAATCTTTTAGGAAGGCTTAAGTTCTGCTGCAAACTCGAAAGGAACCTGCACCTGCGTCAAAACCACCACAAAGGTGCCTGTCCCCTTTGTGGTGGAAATCTAGTCCTTAAATAGATAGCCCACGCCGCGGACGGTGGTGATGTGCGCCGCGATCTGCGGGCCCACCTTGGAGCGGATGCGTCGGATGTGCACGTCGACGGTGCGCGTGCCGCCGCAGTACTCAAAGCCCCACACGCGGTGCAGCAGCACCTCGCGGCTGTAGGCACGGTTAGGGTGCGTCGCCAAAAAGCTCAGCAGCGAGTACTCCATCAGCGTCAGGTCAATGGGCTCGTTATCGAGCGTCACCTGGTAGGTAGCCAGGTTGATCTCGAGGTTATCGATGTTGAGCACATCGTCGGCGGTGACGGTCTCCTCCTCGCCCATCAGGCGCTGCGCGCGAGCCTTGAGCTCGTTGGGCGTCGCCGTGGGGCACACAAAGTCGGCATGCGCGTGATTGGGCAGGCGCAGGGTACCGAGTGCTTCGTCGTCAACGATCACCAGCATGGGGACACCGCCGCGATCGTCAAGCCACTTGGCAATCTGATCGATGCGGTCGCTGCGGATGCCATCGGAATCGAGGATCAGCAGGTCGAAGTCGTGCGCCGCAGTCGGCGAATCGGGTGTGGCAAGGCTCACCTCGACACCCAGGGTGGTCGTCAAGCTGCGGGCAAACTCGTGGAAGCGCGTCGTGCGCGCCATGAACAGGGCACTCTTTTCGGACATATCGGCCTCCAAAGAAATGAGCTCAATCGTACTGGAACAAGCCAGCGCGATTAGGAGTTCGCCAGGTAGTGCTTGATCTCCCACTCGGTGATCGTAGACTCAAACTTATGCCACTCGTCGCGCTTCTTTTTGAGGAAGAAGCTGTGGATGTGCTCGCCGAGAGCATCCTTCATAAACTGCGAGTCCTCAAACACGTCGAGCGCCTCTTTGAGCGAGCGCGGCAGCGGCGTGTAGCCGGCCTCGACCATCTGACGGTCGGTAAGCTTGAGCGTCTCGGCCGTGGCCTCGGGCGGGAGCTCCAGCTTGCGCTCGATACCGTCGAGACCAGCCGCCAGCGTGACGGCGTTGACCAGGTACGGGTTGGCCATGGGGTCGGGGCTGCGCAACTCGATACGCGTGGACAGCTGCTTGCCGGGCTTGTAGACCGGGATGCGGACCATACTCGCGCGGTTGCGCAGGCCCCACGTGGCGTACTGCGGCACGGAGTCGCCGCCCGTGGTGATGCGCTTGTACGAGTTGACCGTGGGGTTGGTGATGGCGCTGATCTCGCGCGCGTGCGCCAAGATGCCGGCCATGTAGTGCTTGGCGATTTCGGAGAGGTGGTACTTCTCGTCGTCCTCGCCCCAAAAGACGTTGTTGCCGTCGTGGTCGAACAGCGACTGATGCAAAAACATGGCGCTGCCGTCCTCGCCCGCCAACGGCTTGGGCATAAAGGAAGCGTGGCAACCGCTCTCGTAGGCCTGCTGCTTAATGATGAGCTTGGCCGTGGTGACGGCGTCGGACATGCTCAGGGCCTCGGCGTGACGCAAGCTCATGCCGTGCTGCGAGCGGCCGGCGGCGTGGAAGGTGTACTCCACGGGCACGGACATCTTCTCGAGCGTGAGGACCGTGTTGCGGCGCAGGTCGCGAGCGGCATCGCTCACCGAAAGATCGAAGTAGCCCACGTTGTCGAGCGGCTCGGGCGTGTGCTCGTCGGGAAAGTAGTAATACTCCAGCTCGGCGCCCACGTTGAGCAGATAGCCAGCCTTCTCGGCCTTGCGGAACATGCGGCGCAGAGCGTCGCGCGGGTCGCCGGCAAACGGCTTGCAATCGGGAGTGCACACATCGCAGAACACGCGGGCGACGCCGTTGTGGCTCGGGCGCCACGGCAAAATCTGGAAGGTCGAGGCATCGGGGAACGCCAGCATGTCGGCTTCCTCGGGCGTGGCAAAGCCCTCGATAGCGGAGCCGTCAAAGCCAATACCCTCCTCAAAAGCGACCTCGAGGTCCTCGGGGCTAATGGCAAAGTTCTTGAGGCGGCCGAGAATGTCGACAAACCACAGACGCACAAAGCGGATATCACGCTGCTCTACGGAGCGGAGTACGTAATCGATGTTCTGCTGGTTCATGTCGCTCCCCTTTCTTTCGGGCGGGTTTCGACTGGTCTATATCGCAGATACTATCGCAGAAAAATGTTTCCGCAGGGTTAAAGCGTATCAAGCGCTCAAAAAACGTGGGCGAACAGGCCGTCACGAACGAATGGTTAGCGTTCAGATTCGGAGACAATTTGTCTACAAGCTCGTTCCAGCGTAGGGAACTCCATCGTCACTGCATCCCATACAACCGAGCGGTCGACATTGCCGTAATCATGCGCAAGATAATTTCTCATGCCGATAATTCCACGCCATTCGATTTCGGGATGAAGCCGCTGTGAGCGTTCCGACAACTTACCCGCTTCTTCCGTCACCCTAAGCGCACACATCAAAAGGGAGTCCGCCAACGCCCTCGTCCGCACGTCATTCGCATGCAGAAACTGGTCCTCGGTGATATCAAAAGCCCTGATGCGCTCGTTCGTTTCAGAGATGGCTTCCAAAACCTCTTGAGCGCGAAGGCCGTCTGACTTACGCGCGATCATAAAGGATCACTCCTTCGCGCTCGATTACCGCGGCAAGATCGTCATCAAGATAATCGCTCGAGACAAGGTCCACCTGCCTTCCGGTTTCCTTGCGCACTGCCTCGCCAAACGCCGACAACGCAAAAAGACCAAAGCCCTGCTCGCGATCGACTTCGAGGCGCAAGTCGATATCACTATCTGCACGCGCCTCGCCACGGGCATACGATCCAAATAGGATCACGGTTTTGATGGCGGGAATCGGGCTGGCTGCCTCGCGGACGGCGGATTCAATCTGAGCGGTATCCAAAATGCCCGCTGCGGCGCTTTCGCTCGCAGAGCTTTTACCGAGTGAAGGCACAAACGGCAGCGAGCGCTCGCGCAACATCTGCCTCATGAACATATTGACCGCAACGGACGAAGTCATGCCGAGCTCTTCGCACAGCTCGGCAAATGAATCTTTAATTGACGAGTCCACTCGAACACTCAGCACAGACGCAGCCATGGATACCTCCTGTATGACATTGTCTATATAATATCACACAGGCTAGCGTGAGGTCGATGCGCGGTGTTCGATGTGACCGGGAATCTCGATGCGCTTGGGGGCGAGCTTTGCGGCATCGCCCACCGTGGTGGTAACGACGTCGATGCGCTCGGACAGGCGCTCGACTACGCGCTCGGCAATGGCGAAGGTATCCTGCGCGGCCGTGGTCACACCGCCAAAGAGCACGTGGTTCCAGGGGTAATCGTCAAACGTCGCGATTTTGAGACCAGCCGGCAGCGAGGGGCCCAGCTGCGCTAGCGCCTCGGTTAGACGCAGAAAGACCAAGCCGTTGACAGCAATGAGGCCGAGCTTTTTACCTGCGCACTCGCGGATGGTCTCGTCCAAGCGACCGACACCCGCGGCGCCACCGTCTGCCAGGGTAACGACCTCGCCGGCCAGGCCGCGACGCGAGAGTTCGTCGGCAAAGGCCTCGGCGCGCTCGCGACGCACGGGGCTGTCGTCGCTCGCCTCGGTAAGCAGGCACAGGCGCTCGCTGCCGGCGGCGACAAGAGCGTCTACCAGGCCGGCGACCAGCTCGCGGTTGTTAGAGGTCACCAGATCGATGCCGCCATTGGCAACGTCGCGGTCGAGCAGCACGACGGGCAGGCGCCCCGCGGCCGCGGCGATCGCCTCGTCGTTACCGCCACAGGTGTTGACGACCAGACCGTCCACGCCGGCATCGATAAGCCTGGTGATCGATTCGGCTTCCTTGGCGGGGTCGCTGCCGCTGATGGCCGTCATGAGCGAGCAGCCGCGGGCGGCGGCGCTCGTGGAAAGGCCCTCGAGCATGGCACTGGAGAACGGGTTGGCGATGTCTGCCAGGATCACGCCGATGAGATTGGTGCGCGAACTGCGCAGATTGCGCGCGGCTGCACGCGGGCGATAGCCGGTGCGCTCGATAACTTCAGCAATGCGGGCGCGAGTTTCCTCGGTCATCTGCCCGGGGCGGTTATTGAGGTAGCGCGAAACCGTGGCCGGGCTCACGCCCGCCTCGGCGGCAATGTCCTTGATTCTCATCTGCGCCATAGCGCACCCCGTTTCCCAATTGTCGGCAGTCTGAGCCATTTTAGGCATTTTTTAAAAATCTCGCTTGCAAAACGCTGTAGGTGAGTATACTACAACTCGAAACGAAACCGATTTCGTAAACCGATTTCGGCAAGCGTTGGCACGGAGGTGCAAAGATGTACCCTACCGTCTTGGCACCTCCGTGCCAACGCCATATCAAAGGTGTACGCACGAGTAAGAAGGAGCTGCGCGACCATGGGTAAAACGGTTCTTACCTTCGGCGAGATCATGATGAGGCTCTCGCCCAAAGACCATCTGCGCATTGAGCAGGCGACCGAGTTTGATGTCCGCTACGGCGGCGCCGAAGCCAACACCGCGCTTTCCCTGGCCTACCAGGGTGACAAGGCAGCTTACGTCTCCGTTGTCCCGGCCAACCGTCTGGGCGAGTGCGCCCTGCGTTCGCTGAAGATCTACGACGTCGATACCACGCGCGTCGTGCGCCAGGGCGACCGTCTTGGCTCCTATGTGTTTGAGGTCGGCGCCTCGCAGCGCGGCAACGGCTGCGTCTACGACCGCAAGTACTCTGCCATCAACATGGCCAAGCGCGACGTCTTTGACTGGGACGAGATCCTCAAGGGTGTCGATGTCTTCTACTTCTCCGGCGTGACGCCCGCCGTCTCCGACGAGATGGCCGCCGCCTGCAAGGATGCCCTCACCGCCTGCCGCGCCAAAGGCATCACCACCGTGTGCGACGTGAACTATCGCGGCAAGATGTGGTCGCCCGAGAAGTCGCAGGCCACCATGAAGGAACTCCTTCCCCTCGTCGATATCTGCATCGCCAACGACGAGGACGCGCCTGCCGGCCTCGGTATGACCTGCGTCTCCGGCTCCCTTGCCCACGGCATCGAGGAGCGTGACACCTACGTCGAGATGGCCCGTCAGATCTGCGCCGAGTACGGCTGCAAGAAGGTCGCCTCGGTCGTCCGCAACATCTCCTGCGTCGAGCGCTCCATCTGGATGGGCATGCTCTTTGACGCCGAGAGCGGTGAGTACTGGTTCTCCCCTGCTCACGACGTGCACGTGCTCGAGGGCGTTGCCGCCGGCGACGCTTTCAACGCCGGCCTCGTCCATGCCCTCATCAACGACTTTGACCCGCAGGACGCCGTCAACTACGCGATTGCGGCCTCGATCCTCAAGCTCACCATCAAGGGCGATTCCAACTTGGTGACCGCAGACGAAATCGCAGCCGTGGCATTCGCCGCCGACGGTGGCACTCGCGTCGCGCGCTAAACCGCCCCATTCCGTGGGCCGCAGTTCTCCATACCCATACCCCTGCGGCCCGATTCCCGATTTTTCCGGTCGGGCAAAACCACCAGTCCCATTCCGGTTTTGCCCGGCATTCCCTATACGACTGGTCGCGTAGCCGGTTTTGGAATTGCTTGTGACCCCAAGCAGTGCCTCCGATAACCAATCCAAAATCGGCTCTTGACCAGCGCATTTGGCAACTATGCGCCCACGCGCGCCACACATCGAAAGGAACATCATGTTCGATCAGTTCTACACCACGCTTGAGTCCCTGGGCATCGTGCCCGTCGTCGTGCTCGACAAGGTCGAGGACGCCGCTCCGCTCGCTCACGCCCTTATGGCAGCTGGCATGAAGTCCGCCGAGGTCACCTTCCGCACCGCCTGCGCCGCCGAGTGCATCGCCGCTATGGCCGAGGCCGAGCCCGAGATGTGCGTTGGCGCCGGCACCGTCCTGACCGTCGAACAGGTTGAGCAGGCCCGCGCCGCCGGTGCCAAGTTCATCGTCTCCCCGGGCTACAACGAGGACGTCGTGAAGCACTGCATCGACATCGACCTGCCCGTCCTTCCCGGCACCGTGACCCCCTCCGAGGTCACCGCCGCCGAGAACCTCGGCCTCAAGGTCACCAAGTTCTTCCCCGCGGCTCAGTATGGCGGCCTGAACACCATCAAGGCACTCGCCGCTCCGTTTGTCGGCCATCGCTTTATGCCCACCGGCGGCGTGAGCACCGCCAACGTGGAGGAGTACCTGAACTCTTCTGCCATCATCGCCTGCGGTGGCACCTGGATGGTCAAGCCGGCCCTGTTTGCCGACGGCGACTTCTCCAAGGTCGAGCAGATCGCCCGCGAGGCCATGGACGTCGTCAAGAAGGTCCGCGGCTAACCCTGCCGCCTGAGACGGGGTGAAATGGTGGATTTTCTGCTTGACTTCCCCGCTTGACTCGCTCTCTATCGTGGGGGCGCGACCGAGGCCGCGCCCCTTTAAAACGGCTCGGAAGCGCGCCGTTTCCGTCACGAACAAGAACCGAAACCGTCTTGTATGCTGATAGAACGTGACGGAAGCGACACGCCCCCGAGCCGCTTTGTTTACGCGGCTGGCAGCCGCGCCCGACTAGGCCGCTGCGACAAAAACCATGTCACCTAAACAGCTGCGGCGCCGTCTGGAGAAATGGACCCTTGCTTCCGGTCTTTTCTTCCAAGCGGCGCCGCAGCCTTTACTGCATCTCCCAAATTCCGAAAGGAAGGTCACGACATGCGGCCGCTCATCGTAATGAATGGCGAGAATATAGATTGGTTCCACACAGTCATCAGGATGCTCATGTATCTTGCCGGCGTTGCCATTTTGGCACTCGGCATGAGCATCCAGACAGCATCGGGGCTTGGGGTGGCAGCGCTCACCTGCTTCGCCACAACTCTGTCCATGCTCACCGGCAAAACACTCGGTTTTTGGATCACTGCGACCTACGTTGCTTACATCGCCGCGCAGGCTGTTATCCTCCGCCGCAAGTTTCAACTTCGCATTCTTCTCGAAATCTTTTTCTCGACGCTCATCGGCGGCTTCACCGATTTCTTCATGGCGGTCAACCCACTGCATCCCACGGCACTCCCCGCACAGGTTGCGACCATGCTGCTCTCCCTCGCTGTCACCGCATTTGGCGTAAGTCTCGTCGTCAACATGGGCGTTGTCCCCAACGCGCCCGACGGCTTGGTGCAGGTCATTGCCGAAAAGCTTAAACGCCGCTTTGGCGACGTAAAAGTCGTGTTCGACTGCTCACATGTCGCCGTGTCCCTCATTCTGTCGCTCGCGCTCATGCACAACCTAGGCGGCTTTGGCGTGACCACAGCCATCTCGGCGCTGTTCTTGGGCCACGTCATCAACGTCGCCAACAAGCTCTTCGCCCAGCACTTTATCCGCGCGGCATTCGGATAATAGCACCACCGTAAGAGCCCGCGAACAGCGCTATACGTTGCTATATCTTGCTATAAATCTACCGCTGCCAGCCAACATACAACAGGCCCCAAGCGGGCAAAGGCTTGGGGCCTGTCTTGCAATATGGTTCTTTTGGCCTATGCGCGCTCGTATTTCGTGGAACGCCCAGTCCCCCGCTTTACAACCGCGTTCCGCCCAATCAGTGATTCAAGCGCCGTCAACGCACGCGCGCGGCTCAACCCCGTCTGCTGCTCAATCTCGCCCCGCGACATTATTCGTCCGACCGACAAAGCCTTGAGAACCTGGGCCTCTTCCTCAGACCCCTCAAAGGCATCGATAACGGGCAATGTGACGGTCACCATGCCGCCGCGAACATCAAATACCGGTCGGCTTAAAGAATCTCGATACGCACGCCTGATTCGCGCGATTCCCGTGCCAAATTTCTCGATGTAATCCAGCTTTAAAAAGACCTCGGCGACAATTGGGTTTCTGAGCACAGATATCCGCCCATACAGGTATTGTTCCGTCGTCAAACCGGCAGGCAGCGATCCGGGCGAAGTCACAACGACGCGATCGTCGTACAGGGCAATTTGAACATTCGCTCGAACGCCCCACGTCCGATGCACCAAAGCGTTTGCAACAGCCTCGCGAAACGCCTCGAGAGGAATTCGATCGGTTTGGACACGCTCCATCCCTTCGATACGCTCATAACGGTAGTAGCGTGCAAACATAGCCACCGCCCTGTCCACCTGCTCAATTGCGGATACATTTGTCGCCGCCTCGCGATCCAAGATCACATCCTCGGTATCGCCAAAACGGACGCAGTCGATGCCCGGAAAATCATTCTTATCCGCTAAAATCGCCGCAGCGTTGGTATAGCCGTCCTTGCCGAGCAAGAGAAGCGTGCGCATAATATCCGGCGTTAGCTCAGAAATGCCGAGATGTTCAACACACTTATGCTCGAGCGTGTGAAAACTCAAGTTCTGGCGAGCCGACGTGAGCGCGTCGAACGTTACGTTGCTGCCTTCGAGCGTCAGCCTGCCATACTCAAACCGGTCGACCTCCACCGTTGCCGAATCGTTTCGCCTGTAGGCCTTTCCCTTGCTTCGATAGGGTTTATCCTGTCCCTCATAAACCGTAAGGATTACGGTCCCGTGTTTCTCATCGGGCTCGAGCGTGTAACGGGGAGCGGGATCCAAGCTGTCATTAATCATGTTCTCGATGCGGAGACACTCTGCAACCGGATCTGCAAGGCCGACAGCCACGCCCTCGTCGTCAACGCCAAACTCAATCTTGCCCGTCCCGTAGTTTGCATAGGAGCTCACCGTTTTAAGAAACGTCGGAGTAACGCTTTCCTTGTATTCGACTGTAGGGCTCTCTCTAACAACCATATGCACAACCCCCTCGTTCGTACCATTCATAACCGTATTATAAGACGAATACCGTTTTCGTACGGATTTATAGAAGACGCAAACGGTTTTCGTCTTGATTTGCGTCCGAAATGAGAATGGAAACTGCGCTTTCGTACGCTTATTACCAAACGCAAACTATTTTCGTTCGGCAATACGTCAACAATCCGGACGAAAAAGGCCCCGAGCTCGTGAGTGATGAACTGCCTCCCATTTCTTGGACACAAGAAATGGGAGGCTTTTTTATGGCTGGA
>OGYU01002892.1_pt1 | contig 10701 bp, 5 predicted proteins | sample 1576581 | NCBI WGS metagenome assembly OGYU01 (sample SAMEA3541547, study PRJEB24748) | human gut metagenome | biome: human gut; feature: human-associated habitat; material: faeces | place: China | collected 2012 | reverse complement strand
CAATGTTAAGAAGGCATGGTGGCAGAAGTTCGTACAGGAAAGCCCATACAATGTAGGAGTTGACTGTGCAATTCTTATGAACCCTCAGACTTGGGTAGCATCAGGTCATCTTGGTGGATTTTCTGATCCATTAATGGACTGCAAGGAATGTCATGAGAGATTCAGAGCAGATAAACTTATAGAAGACTGGGCAGATGAGAATTCATATGATCTCGGCGGCTCAGTTGATGGATGGACACAGGAACAGATGAAGAATTTCATCGATGAGAAGAATATATGCTGTCCTTCATGTGGAAAGCACAATTTCACAGATATAAGACAGTTTAACCTTATGTTCAAGACATTCCAGGGGGTAACTGAGGATGCTAAGAACACAGTATATTTAAGACCAGAGACAGCTCAGGGTATCTTTGTTAACTTCAAGAATGTCCAGAGAACATCAAGAAAGAAAGTACCTTTTGGTATTGGACAGATTGGTAAGTCATTCCGTAATGAGATTACACCAGGTAACTTCACATTCAGAACAAGAGAGTTCGAGCAGATGGAATTAGAGTTCTTCTGCAAGCCTGGAACAGATCTTGAGTGGTTCACATACTGGAGACAGTACTGTATCGACTGGCTTAAGGCATTAGGAATGAAAGAAGATGAGATGAGAGCAAGAGATCATTCACCAGAAGAACTCTGCTTTTACTCTAAGGGAACAACAGATATCGAATTCCTCTTCCCATTCGGATGGGGAGAGCTCTGGGGTATCGCTGACAGAACAGATTATGACCTTACTCAGCATCAGACAGTATCTGGTGAAGATATGTCATACTTTGATGATGAAGCTAAGGAGAAGTATATACCATATGTTATTGAGCCTTCACTTGGTGCGGACCGTGTAACATTAGCATTCCTTTGCTCAGCTTATGATGAGGAAGAGCTTGAAGGCGGAGATGTAAGAACGGTTCTTCATTTCCATCCTGCATTAGCACCAGTTAAGATAGGTATTCTTCCACTTTCTAAGAAGTTAAATGAAGGTGCAGAAAAGGTGTATACAGAACTTTCTAAGTATTACAATTGTGAGTTTGATGACAGAGGTAATATTGGAAAGAGATACAGAAGACAGGATGAGATTGGTACACCATTCTGTATCACATATGATTTTGATTCAGAAGAAGATGGTGCTGTAACTGTAAGAGACAGAGATACAATGCAGCAGGAAAGAATAAAGATAGCAGATCTTAAGGCGTATTTTGAAGATAAGTTCAGATTTTAATTAATAAAAGAACAGAATTTAAATCGATAATTAAAAGGAAAGAATTATGCTGTGTACTAAATGTGGTCAGGAATATGAGGGCAGTCAGTGTCCGAGATGTGATGGACCTGTTATATTAGTTAACAACAGTGATTATCTTGCCAGAAGAAAAGCATATGAGGAGAAGCAGGCTTTGAAAGAGAGGTCTGCTTCTTCTGATAAAAAAGAGGAATCACAGAGTGACTATGGACAGGCATTAGCAAAACGCGTGCAGGCGATAAAGAATCAGAGCAGAAACAAGACAGAAAGTAAGAAGCAGAGTCAGAACAGAAGCAAAGCGGACAGCAGAAAGCAGGGACAAAGTAGCGGAAAAACAGGTGGCAACAGGAATGGTAATCAGGAAAAGCCACAGATAAGAATTGCACGACATAAAGTAAACAAAAGAATGAAAATGATAGCGGCAGCGCTGATAGCAGTAGTGCTTATTGGTGTCGCAGCATTTGGAATATACAAGCTTGCAACTAAGAAGAATTATGCTCTTTATGTAAGCTACAACGGAAAGATATATGATATAGCAGGGCTGGACAGCAATTATGTGTGTGATGAAAGTGATGCAATATTTGCGGCAGACAGTAAGACTTTCTATACAGCACAGTGGCCGGAACAGATAGATTCAGGTAAGAATATCTTAAGCGTTGCGAGTGACAATGGAAAGTATTTTGTTACGGTAACATATGATGAGTCCAACTCGTCTGGCAGATATTCAATGTACATATGGAGTAAGGACGAATGTGTTCTTGTGTCAGAAGATAATCTGCAGAAAGAGATTATGTATATCTCTGATGACGGTCTTGTTATATACACGAATATTAATATTATTAATGACGAGGGTTCTACTAATGGAACAAGCCTCGCCATGAGCAGAGTCAAAGAAGTTAAGAAACAGCCTGAGGCACAGACAACTCTTATAGAGGGTAATCTTAATAAGGCATATGTGTATGAGTTAAAGCACCTGATAGTATGTCTTACTAATGCAGGCTCATTGTATACATATGATTATGAGAAAAAAGAAAAGCCGGTTTCAGTTGCAGATGCAGTTATGCAGTTATGGCCTGTGTCAGAGAACATGCCAGGTGTGTATACAGCGAATGCAGACAGCCTTAACACAAGAAAAGATGTGGATACATTGCTATATTCTAAGAGTGATGGAGTATATTATTACTCATGTAAAGATGCATCTGCGTATAAGATAGACAAGAAGACAGACAATGATGCAGATTATGTATTTGATAGAGACAATTCGCTTATATACAGAATTTCAGGTACATCAATGACATCAGCACTTATCAGAGAAACTAAAGTGAGTGAGTATGTGGATGTTGATTCTATGACTAAGGAAAAGAATTACATATATAATTCATCAGATGGTCAGATAGTGTATGTTAATGCGAAAGGACAGCTTCGAGTAGTTGATAACAACAAGATTATAGACATTGCGTCAGATGTTAATGCAGGTTCATTATCTAAAGTGTATAATAAAAGTAAGGCTTTAACATATGTTTCAGGCGGCAGGCAGTACTATATGGATAACATTAAGAGCAAAGCTGTTGCAATTCTGGAATCAGATGCAGTTACAGATACAGAGGGAACATATTTTTACAAGAACCGAATCTATGCGTATGATGCTGATAATATTCTTTATTCTAATACACTGAAGGGAAATGATATCAGCAATATAGGCTACGTTGAAAGATTGTGGCTTGGAACAGAACTAAGATAATTGCAAATGTATTAAAACAGGTATAAGTTATGGATTTATTTGAATATATGCGTGAAAACAATAAGAATACAGAATCTCCATTGGCTATGAGATTAAGACCGGAAACACTCGATGAAATGGTAGGACAGTCTCATATAATCGGAAAGGACAAACTGCTTTACAGGGCAATTAAGGCAGATAAGCTTAGCTCAGTAATATTTTATGGTCCACCTGGAACAGGAAAGACAACTTTAGCAAGAATAATCGCTAATACAACAAGTGCAGAGTTTAATCAGGTTAATGCCACAGTTGCCGGGAAGAAGGATATGGAAGAGGTTGTTGCCAAGGCGAAAGACAATCTTGGAATGTATGGAAGAAAGACTATCCTTTTCGTAGACGAAATTCACCGCTTCAATAAGGGACAGCAGGATTATCTGCTTCCATTTGTTGAGGATGGAACAATAATTCTTATTGGTGCAACGACAGAGAATCCGTACTTTGAAGTAAATGGAGCTTTAATATCAAGGTCAATAATATTTGAATTAAAACCACTAGAGAAAGAAGATATCAAGACAATAATAAAGCGTGCTGTGTATGATGAGAAGAAGGGCATGGGAAGCTACAATGCAGCAATAGACGATGATGCACTGGAATTCCTTGCAGATATATCCAACGGAGATGCGAGAAATGCACTTAATGCCATTGAACTTGGAATACTCACAACAGACAGATCAGATGATGGAGTTATACATATAGATCTTGCAACAGCACAGGAATGTATCCAGAAGCGCTCGGTAAGATATGATAAAGAGGGTGACAACCACTATGATACAATATCAGCATTTATTAAGAGCATGAGAGGCTCAGACCCTGATGCAGTAAGCTATTATCTTGCCAAGATGCTGTATGCAGGTGAAGATATTAAATTCATAGCAAGACGAATAATGATATGTGCAAGTGAGGATGTAGGCAATGCTGATCCTAATGCACTGCAGGTTGCAGTGGCTGCGGCACAGGCTGTTGAGCGCATCGGAATGCCGGAAGCACGTATTATATTAAGTCAGGCGGCACTCTATGTTGCGACAGCACCTAAGAGTAATGCATGTTACATGGCAATTGATAAGGCACTTGATGTAGTTAAGAATTCAAAGACAGCGCCGGTTCCTGTACATTTGCAGGATGCCCATTATAAGGGCAGTGCCAAGTTAGGACACGGTGTAGGATACTTATATGCACATGATTATCCTAATCATTATGTCAGACAGCAGTATCTTCCGGATGCTTATGTGAATGAAAAATTCTATGAGCCGGGAGATATGGGATATGAGAGGGATATTAAGAAACATTTGGATAAGATTAAGTCGGAGGCATAGTTTCCAATGAGGGATTACATAAACAGACTTTCAAGAGGCAATTCAATTATCAAAGTACCAAAGCTGTCATGTAGTGAGGAACAGATTACCATGGATATTATGTGTAATACAGTTGCTACAGGAAGCTTCATATGTGATGCCACCGATAAGGTTTATGGAATGGTCTATGCTGACAATGAGAGGGTAAAGATTCTTTCAGAACAATTTGGTGGTACGCATATTATAACTGAATATCAGGTGGACGCTTCCGGACTTGAAGAAAATGATGAGATAGAGGGAACATTTACAGTAGTATGTAATGCCGGCGAGAAAAAGATACCATTTGTATTCAGATGTATGAAAGAGAATCAGGATGATATAAGAAATCATGTTAAGACTGAAGCAGTTGTTCTACACATTGATAACGAAGAGAATACAATTATACACAAAGATGAAGCAGAGCAGTTTGAATGTGTGCTTATAAAGAGTGGCACAGAAGAAACAGAGATTGATATATATGCAGATGCAGATTTTATTGAATTAGAGAAAGGCAGCTTATCAACTGATGATTTTGCAGGTGACAGGGCTGTAATTAAATATATAGTTAATCCACAGAAAATGCATGCAGGCAACAACTATGGATATATACATATAGTAAGTTATACGCAGCATTTAAAGATAAATGTAAGTGTTATATGTAAGAAAGCTGACGAATCGGAAGATTTTGAAGTCAGAAGAGAAGAAAAACTGGCACAATATAAGCTTACGAAGCTTTATCTTGATTTCAGAATGAAGAAAATCAAGAAAGAAAAATGGATTGCTGAATCTATGCAGACAGTTGACAGAATAAGGGGAATTAAGGGCACAGATGTATTTTATGATATTGTGCAGATACAACTGCTTATGGCGTCTGGAAGAGAGGAAACAGCAACACAGATATATAATAATATCAAGAAAGATATAGTAGGAAGAATTGGTGAAAATGTAGAACTTTACTGCTATTTTCTGTATGTTTCGACACTTATTGTGCGTGAAGAGGAGTATACGGCTCAGGTTTTATCACAGGTTAAGAAGTTCTTTGAGAATGGCTATGATACATATAGAATATTATGGATACTTTTTTACCTGAGTACAGATTCAGATAATAAGAGTATAAGACTTGTAAGAATAAAGGATGTAATTAATTCAGGATGCATAAGCCCTGTTATGTATATTGAGGCTATGAACATTATTAATGCACAGCCTGTTTTACTACGGGTGCTTAATCAGTTTGAAATGCAGGTTATTAATTATGGATGCAGGAACGACATTATCAGTGAGAAGCTTGCGATGCAGATTGCAGATGTTGTGGCTAATGAGAAGAATATTAATATTAATACTCTTATTATACTAAAAAAGATATATGATAAATATGAGAAAGACGAGATACTGACAGTTCTTGTAACCCAGATGGTAAGAATGGGCATGACAGGAGAAAACTGCTTTGAGATATATGAAAAAGGAGTATTAAGAGGCCTGAAAATAACAAGATTATATGAGTTTTATATTGCCAGTATGCCTAAAAAGACAGACAGGCAGCTGCCAAAGATAGTGTTGATGTATTTTGCATATGACAATACTCTTACAGATGCAGATAAAGCATTTTTATATGCAAATGTTGTAACGGGCAGAGATTCGTACTATAAGAATATCTATGAAGGTTATGAAAGAAATATAGAGATATATGTTTATGAACAGCTTAAAGCTGGCAATATCAGTGACAATCTTGTTGTATTATACAAGGCACTTCTTAAGACACAGCTTGTGTGTGATGACACAGGCACATTTGTAAGTAAAATGCCATATATGTACAGAATGCAGTGCTTTAGTGATGTGGTAAGATATGTACATGTCAGATATCCGCAGTTTACAGAAGAAACAGTATACGAGCTTTCAGGGGAAACAGCATATATATGTATATATGGAAGTGACTGCGAGATTACATTTGAATGTATTGACGGACAGATTAGAAAAGATACAATTGATTATGATATAGAAAAAGTGTTTGATATACAGCAGTATGCAGAGGTGTTTGAGGCTGCAGGTGATTATGGAAAGAACAATTCCAGAATAATTATGAGCAGAATCTGTGAAATGAGAAAGAATTCACAGTATACACAAGAAACACTTAAGCTGTACAAAACAATAAAAAAGGAACATGGTATCAGTGAACAGTATAAACAGCAGGTTAATGCCTGGATGATTGATTATTACTATCATTATTATGAAGAAGATGATTTCTGGCATGAATACAATTATGTTGATACAGATAATCTGACGAAGAAGGATGCGGGAAAGCTGATAGAGATACTTATAGATTCATCAATGTATTCACAGGCATATGAGATAGCAGGTATATACGGTTGTTGTATGGCAAAAGCGGCAAAACTTCTTAAAATGACTGACTATATTCTTACAAATGTATCAGACGGACATAGTCAGATTATTGATGAGGTTACTCAATATATATTCAGACATAACATTTATAATGAACCTGTTCTTGCCTATATGTGTGAATACTATAATGGAACTAATGACGAAATGTATGCTGTGTGGAAAGCAGCAGTTAATTATAATGTAAATGTATTGCATATGTCAGAAAGAATTCTTGCCCAGATGATGTATACAGGTGTGCATACCGGAAGATTTACAGAGGTGTTTGCTGATTATTATAGTAAGATTCCTGATATGCTTATAGTAAAGGCATATTTATCTTATAATTCACAATTCTATCTTCTCAGGCAGAAGAAGGCTAATGATATAGTATTCAGAGTTATAGAGGAGTGCATGGGGGATGGATATGGATTGCCAGAGTGTTGTTATGTAGCATGGCTTAAGAATCTGTCAAGAAACCCTGTTGCGTTAAGAGAAGATACATCTGAAAAAGAACTTGCACAATCAGTTCTTAATGAATTATGTGAACATGACAGAATATATGGATTTTTCAAAAAATTCAAAGGAATACTGGATTTACCATACAATATGCAGGGACTTACTATTGTTGAATACATAGCAGATCCAGATGATAAAGTATCTTTGACATATAGTATTAATGGGGCTGACAGGCTGGTGCAGGTTATGAAGTCTAACGGATGGGGAATATTTACATGCAGGTTTAATCTGTTTTATGGGGATTCATTAGAATATACATTTATAGTTAATGACAGCAATGAACAGGCATCTACAGAGCCGGTAGTCTGCGAATATAAGGATATTCCATCAGAGAACACAGATGGAAGGATTGACATGCTTAATGATTGTCTTGCAAGCAGACAGCAGCATGACCTTACAACATTAAGAAAGCTCATGTATAGTTACTGTGTTGAGGAATACGTCACAAGAGAAATGTTTACAATTGTCAAATGAGGATAGCAGATATGGAGCAGTGTAAAGGACTTATAGCAGGAATAGATATAGGATATAGTAAAATTCAGGCAAGTGTATATTCATATAATTCACGGAATGTGCAGACGGTAAAACTGACAGAGGATTCAAAGGAAAAGACCAGTCTTGCAAATGTTGTCGCTGAATGTATGCGAGCAACAGGTACATCACAGATTCAAAGCATATGTGTAACCATTCCCGATTATCATTCTGATGAAATATCTGCTGTCAGGGATACTCTTAAAAAATGTGGTGTATCAGATGGCAGATGGCAGGTATTAAGCAGAGTTGAAAGCTTTGCATATTATGCGTACAGACAGAAAAGTGAGCTTCATGCTGCTGGTGTGGCACTGTTTGACTACACAAGTGAAGGAATAAGGTGTGATTATCTTGCAGTCAGGAAGAATGACAATAGTAACTATCTGCTTCAGGAACATACAGGATACACATCTGATATATTAAAAAAAGCTGTGATAAGCAAAGAACTTGGACAGGCTGAGAATGAGTTGTGTACATTTGCAGAAGAGTATTTTTCTAAAAGACATGTTTCGGCGGCATATCTTACAGGTGAAGGTTTTGATGTTGAAAAGCTTCCTGAAAGATTTGCAAAGCTTATGGTTACGAGAAGAAAAGCATTTGTCGGACAGAATCTTTTTGCAAAGGGTGCATGCTTTGCGGCAATGGAGATATTGAAGCCGGAAGTGTTTAAGAATGTCATAATGCTTCTTGATAATCATGTGAAATGTGGTATAGAAATAGATATTTCGTCATATGAAAAGCCAATGAGATTCAGGCTGGTAAGACCGGGAAGTAACTGGTATACTGCCGGACGGACTGTAGAATGTATACTTGAGGATATGAGAAGCATTACATTTAAAATAATAACACCTGAGAATAAATATTATGATGAAGTTGTTGATATAAGTGAAATTCCATTCAGGGAAGGGAAAACAACAAGAGTATCTGTGAGCGTAAGCTTTACGGATTCTGACAGGTGTAATATTACAATAAAAGATCTTGGATTTGGCGAGTTTGTCAAAAGTTCAGGAAAAGTTATAAGCAAAGAACTTGTATTAAGAAGCTGAGAATGTGGAAAACATCAGGAAACGGAGAAATACAATGGGGAAAATAATACTGTGCAGAGGAAAGAAGGCAGATACACCACTGACTGTTTTACAGACAGGTGTGAAGTTATATACAGCAGAAGAACTCTGTTATTATATTTATAATAATATATATCTGATTGGACAGGATTTTATAGATGATAATCTTATCAGTTTTCTTGATGAAACCGGAGAAAAAGAGCTGGCAGAAAGAGTAAGGAAGCTGAAAGAAACAGGAGGTTCATTAGCACAGATATTTGTAATAATACTCAAGACAATAGATTATTATTCTGTTGCAGAGATTGAGCAGTTAAAAGAGATTCTTAATACTCTTGGAAAGCAGAGCGTATGCGAAAGGCTTAAAGCAAGAGGAGACGGATATCTCAATGCTGGATATTATTTTGCCGCGGTCAGATGTTACGAGTCAATTATAAAAGATTACAAGGGAAAAGATTTGTTGGCAGCTGATTATGCAAAAGTTTATCATAACCTGGGAACTGCCTATGCAAGAATGTTTATGTATGATAAAGCAGTGATATATTATGATGAGGCATATAGGACGGGTCAGCATGAGGAATCAAAAAAATGCAGTATAGCAGCTTTAATTATGGCAAAGAAGGATAAAGAACCTGTTAATGTTGATGTGGATGAAGATGAATATGTTGTCCAGAAGGAATTGGAAACTTTGATGGACAATGCCAGATATAGTGATGAATATAGGGAACTTGAGGATATTGCCAGATTAAAAGCAGATGGCAATCTGGCACAGTACAACAGGGCGGTAGATGAAAGACTTGACAGGTGGAGAACGGAATACATTAAATATAGCAAAACATTTTAAAGAATTGTGGTGGATATATGGGAATATTTAAAAAGGCAGAAAAAGAAATAATATATGATGATTACGATGATGAATCGTACAGAGATGAGGAACTGCTAGAAGAGGCAGAAAAAGAAAAAGCTGCCAATAAAATGTTTAATATATTGAATATATATGAAACATTTGACAAGAAGAATAAGAAAAAACATGAAGAACGCAAGAGCGGAGAGCTTGATGATAAAACAAAGGAAAAGCAGCAGCAGGCCAAGATAGAAGAAGAAAAATATGATCATCTGTTAAACAGTATGCAGGCACAGACGCTTATCAAGGCAGTTGAGAAATATGGAAAGGATGAGGAAGACCGCAAAGAGATTGATGCTATACCTATTGAGCTTCCAAAGGAAAAATCCGACCTTGATAAAATTGCAGAATATGCGATGAGCAGGAATATAGACAGTGTCAATATAAAGGATTTCAGTACACATGATATTGAGGTTTATGTAAGAGAACAGTGTGATATCATGGAAGAAGCAGCGACACATGTAGAAAATGCTAAAGCTGAGTATGAGGCTGTTACTGAAGAATATAATGATATACAGATTATGGAAGAAGCTCCCACACAGATACGTGATAAAATATTGAGTTGTGCAGAGACCATAGACAACATGATGGTTGACAGGCGTATTCTTAAAAGTACAGAACATAAGCTGTCAAATGCGGCATACAGGCGCATGGAAGCTGTGGAAAATGAAATGCCAGGTGGAATAAAGCTTTTGAAAGCATCCGAAGATTATTATGATACTGTTAAGAGAGATTTAAGGATACTTGAGGCAGAACAGCTTAATCTTAGAACTGATGCGGACGTTCTTGTTACAAGACAGATTAAGATAAGAAGGCTTGCGAAAACAGCAATCTTTGCGCTTGCGGCAGTGTTTGCAGTATTTCTTATATCGATGACACTTGTTCAAAATGACAGTGATACGGCACTTTTTATAGGAATATCT
>OGYU01002890.1_pt1 | contig 10704 bp, 10 predicted proteins | sample 1576581 | NCBI WGS metagenome assembly OGYU01 (sample SAMEA3541547, study PRJEB24748) | human gut metagenome | biome: human gut; feature: human-associated habitat; material: faeces | place: China | collected 2012 | reverse complement strand
GGCAAACTCTGCTACACGGATCACGGTAATCCCTGCCGCCTTCATTCTCTGTAAATCATCCTGCCACAGTTCTCTACTCCAATGCTCCGGATAATAACAGGTTCCCATGGTCATTTCTTTCCATTGAAAATTTTGTGGTTTTCTCATATTCTGCTCCTTTTTAATTCATTTCTTTTGAAACAAAGGCGATGTGAAAAAACTCGATTGAGTTTTTTCGCATCTCCCTTTTTTGATTGATTTCAATTATTATATGAGCAAGTAGCGAAGCGGAACCTGGAATATCCACTTGACTTACTTCATCAGGGCAAATCATTTCCAGCAGCCAGATATATCTCGTACCACTCTTTTTTACTCAACCTAACTTCCGTTGCTTTTGCTGCTTCACGGACACGAATCGATTTTGTAGTGCCGATTACAGCCTGAGTTGCTCCAGGATAGCGAAGAATCCAGGCAAGAGCAACAGCCATAGGAGTGACCACCTTTTCAGAAGCAATTCTGTTGAGCACAGTGTTCAATTCCCGATAATTATCAGATTCAAGAAAAGTTCCCTGAAAATATCCATACTGAAGGGAAGACCACGCCTGAACCGGGATCTTTTTCATACGGCAGTATTCCAGTACTCCACCGCTATTTGCCGTTGGATTTCATGGCGCGGTCGATGGAACGCTTGGCGTCGCGCTGGGCGGCGTCGGCACGCTTGTCGTAGAGCTTTTTGCCCTTGCAAAGGCCCAGTTCCATTTTTACGCGGCCATGTTTGAAATAGAGCGAAAGCGGCACCAGCGTGTATCCCTGCAGCTTGCACTGCTGGTGCAGCCGCCGGATCTCGTTTTTGTGTGCCAGAAGCCGCCGGACACGCAGAGGGTCCTGGTTGAAGATGTTGCCGTGGTCGTAGGGCGTGATGTGCATGCCCTTGACCAGCAGTTCACCGTCCTCAATGTCCACCCAGCTGTCCTTCAGGTTGACCCCGCCGGCCCGCAGGCTTTTGACCTCGGTGCCCTTGAGCTCAACGCCGGTCTCCAGCGCTTCCAGAACGAAATACTCGTGGCGCGCTTCGCGGTTGGTGGCGATGGTTTTGGTCGCCGGGCGCTCCTTGGTGGGTGCCATGCTGCGCGCCTCCTTTCTCCGTTCAGTTCGTTGTATTAGTATACCATTTTTTTGTACTTTTGCAAGGGGCATCTTTGAAGAAACTGTAAATTATTGCACTCTGACCGGCCGCGGACCGGTCACCCTTGACCTTCCCCCTTGTGGAAGGTATATTCTAAGGGCGGAGGGGCGCACTGCCCCGGACAAAGGAGGGCACTTTATGCTCAACATCGAACATCTGACCAAGACCTACGGCGGCAAGGCGGCCGTGCAGGACCTCAGCCTGCACATCCGCCCCGGCGAGATCTGCGCATTCATCGGCCACAACGGCGCGGGCAAGACCACCACACTCAAGTGCTGCTGCGGCATCCAGCAGTTCGACAGCGGACGCATTACGGTGGACGGCATCTCGGTGCAGGATGACCCGCTGGAATGCAAGCGGCGGCTGGCCTATCTGCCGGACAACCCGGACCTGTACGAATACATGACCGGCATCCAGTACCTGAACTTCATCGCGGATATCTTTGCCGTGGGGGCACGGGAGCGTGCCGAGCGCATCCGGTCCTACGGCGACCAGTTCGACCTCACGCAGGACCTGGCCCAGCCCATCAGCGCATACTCCCACGGCATGAAGCAGAAGCTGGCCATCATCTCGGCCCTGCTCCATGAGCCGAAGCTCATCCTCATGGACGAGCCCTTCGTGGGGCTGGACCCGTTGGCGGCACACCTGCTCAAGACCCTGATGCGCCGCTTCTGCGACGGCGGCGGGGCCATCTTCTTCTCGACTCATGTGCTGGAGGTGGCCGAAAAGCTCTGCGACCGGGTGGCCATCATCCGGGCCGGGCGGCTGGTGCGGGCCGGTTCCATGGACGAGGTGCGCGGCGATGACAGTCTGGAAGAGGTCTTTCTGGAACTGGAAGGCACGGAGGCGCAGGCATGATGATCCGTGCATTGCTCCGCAAGCAGCTGCGGGAGCTGGGCGCGGCCTTTCTCCGCAGCAGCAAGACCGGCAAAGCGCGGTCCCGGGCATCGGCCGTGGGGTATGCGCTGCTGTTTGCCGTGCTGGTGGTGGTGCTCATGCTCTGCTTTGCGGGCATGGCCCTGCCGCTGGCTTCGGTGTTGCTCCCGGCCGGGCTGGACTGGCTGTATTTTGCCTCCATGGGGCTCACGGCGCTGCTGGTGAGCGTGCTGGCCAGCGCCTTTACCAGCTATTCCGGCCTGTTCCAGAGCCGGGACAACGAACTGCTGCTCTCGCTGCCCATCCCGCCGGCGGTCATTTTCGGGGTGCGGGTGAGCACCGTTTATCTGGCCTGCCTGATCTACCTGCTCATGGCGTGGGTCCCGGCGGTGGTGTGTTACGGCCTGCTGGCAGCCCATCCGCTGGCCGGGGTGCTGTGCAGCATCCCCATGGCGTTGGTGCTGGCCGGAGCGGCCTGCATTCTGGCGGTATTGCTGGGCTGGGCCGTGGCGCTGGCCAATGACCGCGCCCGGCACAAAAGTCTGGTCACCGTGGTGTGCTCGCTGGTGTTTTTTGCGCTGTATTATGCGGGTTTTCTGCGGGTACAGGAGATGCTGGACGATCTGCTGGCCGATGCCGCACAGTCGGGTGCGGCGCTTGCCCGTGCAGCCTGGACGCTGCGGCTGCTGGGCGGCGCGGCGGCAGGGGAGCTCCCGGCGCTGGTCGGCCTCGTGCTGGGCACAGTGCTGTGCTTTGCGGCCTTTTGCAAGCTGCTGGAAAAGCCCTACCTGCGCCGCATGACGGCCCGGAAGGGTACGGCCCGCACGGCATACCATGCGCGAAAAGCACGCCCTGTCAGCCTGCGGCAGGCTCTGCTGCGCCGGGAACTGCTGCATCTGGGGTCCAGCCCGGCCTATATGCTCAACAGCTCCATGGGCACGCTGGGCCTGCTGGTGCTGGGCGGCGTGTCCCTGTGGAAGGCAGACCTCTTTGCCCGGTTTGCGCAGGCCGTGCCGGAAGGGGTCCCGGTGCTGGTGTGCTGTGCCGTGTGTGCGGTGTCGGCAGCCAACTTCCTGACCACGCCCTCCGTCTCGCTGGAAGGCCGGACGGTCTGGCTCCTGCAAAGCCTGCCCATCCCGTCCTGGCAGGCCCTGTGTGCCAAGCTGGAACTGCATCTACTGTTGACCGGCGTCCCGGCGGCATTGTGCCTTGTGTGCATGCAGGCGGCGGTGCAGATGCCGCCGGTGTATTTCTGCCTGACCCTGCTGGAAGCAGAGCTGTTTGTGCTGCTCAGTGCGGAAATGGGCCTTGCACTGGGGCTTGTGCTGCCCAACCTGCATTGGACGAGTGAGGCCGCGGTGATCAAAATGAGCGGCTGTACCTTGCTGTCCATGGCGGCCAATCTCGTTGCTGTGCTGGTGCTGACCCTTGCGCAGACCAATCTGCTGAAGATCCTTCCGCTCCCGGCGGTCATGGCGGCAGCCCTTGTGCTGCTGGCGGGTGCGGACGGGCTGCTGGGGCACTGGCTGAAAACCAGAGGAGCCAGACGCCTTGCAGAACTTTCCTGAAAAACCATAAAACAAAGCAGCGGCCTGCTCTCCCAAAACGGGGGAACAGGCCGCTGCTGTTTGTGCGGGAGGGGCTTACTGGATGCCGGTGACCTTGTAGTCCTGATCCTCGACAGTCTTCTTCAGCACATCGTCGGAAACTTCGGCGCTCAGGGTGACAACGGCGGTGCCGGCCTCGTGGCTCACCACAGCCTCGGTCACTTCGGGCAGGGCCTCCAGCGCCTTCTTCACACGGGCCTCACAGTGGCCGCACATCATGCCTTCTACATGCAGAGTCTTTTTCATGGTCATATCCTCCTTGATGGTTCTCTCTTTATCCTCAACCGCTGCGGGCTGCGTGAGGGCAGCGGGCAGGGCAGAAGCGTTTTTCAGCGGGTAGTCGTGTTTGGTGCTGTGCAGATCGAACAGATTCAGCCGCAGGGCGTTGCTCACCACGCAGAAGCTGGACAGGCTCATGGCCGCTGCGCCGAACATGGGGTTCAGCGTCAGGCCGAAGGGGATGAACGCACCGGCTGCCAGTGGAATGCCGATGGTGTTGTAGAGGAAGGCCCAGAACAGATTCTCGTGGATGTTGCGCAGGGTGGCGCGGCTCAAGCGGATGGCGGCGGGCACATCCGAGAGCCTGGAGTTCATCAACACCACATCGGCGGCGTCGATGGCCACATCGGTACCGGCGCCAATGGCGATGCCGGTGTCGGCGCGGGTCAGGGCGGGGGCGTCGTTGATGCCGTCACCCACCATGGCTACCTTACCGGCGGTCTGCAGCTGACGGATCACGGCTTCCTTGCCGTCCGGCAGCACCCCGGCAATCACGGCGTCCACACCGGCCTGCTTGCCGATGGCGTCAGCCGTGCGCTGGTTGTCGCCGGTGAGCATGACCACTTTGATGCCCATGGCCTGCAGCTCCCGGATGGCCCGGGGGCTGTCCTCCTTGATGGTGTCGGCCACCGCGATGACACCCAGCAGACGGCCTGCGCCGCCAAAGAACAACGGGGTCTTACCCTGCGCCGAGAGCTCGGCTGCTGCCTGTGCCAGCTCGGCCGGGACGGTGACCTTGGTGCCGGTAAAGGCTGCATTGCCGCCAAAGATCTCCTTGCCGTCCAGCTTGGCGCTCAGGCCGTTGCCGGGCAGGGCCACAAAGTCAGTCACCTCCGGGGCGTCCAGCTGCTGTGCCTCGGCATAGGCCAGCACAGCGCGGGCCAGCGGGTGCTCGCTCTTGCATTCCAGCGCGGCGGCCAGGGTCAGCAGTTCGGTCTCGGTCACGCCGTCGGCGGGCAGGATGTCGGTGACCTTCGGCTCGCCGCTGGTGATGGTGCCGGTCTTGTCCAGCGCCACGATCTGGGTGCGGCCGGCAGCTTCCAGCGAAGCGGCGGTCTTGAACAGGATGCCGTTTTTGGCGCCCATGCCGTTGCCCACCATGATGGCCACCGGCGTGGCAAGGCCCAGGGCACAGGGGCAGCTGATGACCAGCACCGAGATGCCGCGGGCCAGCGCATAGCCCAGCTCCCGGCCCAGCAGCAGCCAGACCACGGTGGTGACCACTGCAATGCTGATGACCGCCGGCACAAAGAAGCCGGACACGGTGTCGGCTACCTTGGCGATGGGAGCCTTGGTGGCGGCGGCATCGCTCACCATCCGGATGATCTGGGCCAGGGTGGTGTCCTCACCCACACGGGTGGCTTCGCACCGCAGGAAGCCGGACTGGTTGGCCGTGGCGGCACTCACCTTGTCCCCGGCGGCCTTGTCCACCGGGATGCTCTCGCCGGTCAGGGCGCTTTCGTTCACGGCGCTGCTGCCTTCCAGCACGACGCCGTCCACCGGGATGTTCTCACCGGGGCGCACCACAAAGATGTCGCCCTTCTGTACCTGCTCGATGGGTACGGTCACCTCGGCACCGTTCCGCAGCAGGGTGGCCGTTTTGGGGGCCAGCTTCATCAGGCTCTTCAGTGCATCGGTGGTCTTGCCCTTGGAGCGGGCCTCCAGCATCTTGCCCACCGTGATCAGGGTCAGGATCATGGCCGCCGACTCAAAGTAGAACTCCATCATATAGTGCATGACCAGCTCGTCGTTGCCGTCCACCTGTGCGCGGGTCATGGCAAACAGGGCGTAGGTGCTCCACACAAAGCTGGCCATGGAGCCCATGGCCACCAGCGTGTCCATGTTGGGGGAGCCGTGGATCAGCCCCTTGAAGCCATTGATGAAGAACTTCTGGTTGATCACCATCACGATGCCCGCCAGCAGCAGCTGGACAAGGCCCATGGAAACATGGTTGCCGTCAAACCAGTGGGGCAGAGGCCAGCCCCACATCATGTGGCCCATGGAAAAGTACATCAGTACCAGCAGAAAGCCCAGCGAAGCAATCAGCCGCCGCTTGAGCTTGGGCGTCTCGTGGTCGGCCAGCGCGTCCAGGTCGGCACTGGGGGAGCTGGACGCGGCAGCACCGGCCGCTTTGGGGCTGGCACCGTAACCGGCTTCCTGCACGGCCTGAATGATCGCCGCGCTGGATGCGGTGCCCTCTACGCCCATGGAGTTGGTCAGCAGGCTTACCGAACAGCTGGTCACACCCGGTACCTTTTTTACGGCCTTTTCCACCCGGGCAGAGCAGGCCGCGCAGCTCATACCCGTCACATTGTATTGTTCCATTGTATTCACTCCTGATAAGTCCAGTATGTCTGCCGCAGGGTCACTTCATGAGCCGGGGCAGCAGCTTGATCAACTCGTTCAGCTTTTCGTCGCTGCCGGCACGCAGGTCATCGGCCACACAGGTGCTCATGTGCTGGGCCAGCAGCTCCTTGGCAAAGCTGTTCAGCGCCGAGTTCACGGCGGCCACCTGTACCAGAATGTCCACACAGTAGGCATCCTTTTCCAGCATGCCGCGCACGCCGCGTACCTGGCCTTCGATGCGGCTCAGCCGGTTGACCAGTGCTTTGTATTCCTCCGGGCTGCGGTCCTTGTGGCGGCAGCAGGAGGGAACAGCGTCCGGCACATCGGCGGGGGAAACCGTGTCCGCCGCAGGCTCTTCGGTGCTGCAGCAACAGCAGCAGGGCTTCTTTTCGGTGGATTCCATGATGCAGGCTCCTTTCACAAACCCCTTGGGGGTATCTTTTGCTTCCAGCAGGAGTATACCACACCATATCCGACAAATCAAGTAGGAATTTGAAATAAAAGAAAAAAGAGGGAAAACCCGCAGGCTTTCCCTCACACAGAACCGTGATAAAGTTACTTTTCCAGAATGCGCGGAGCAAACAGGCTCCACATCTTGCCCCACCAGTACCAGTCGTGGGACACATCACCGCCCCACAGTTCCAGATGGGCGGGCAGGCCCTGGGCCTTCAGCACATCGGCCAGTGCCTGGGTGTCGGCCTTGGCGTCATCCTCGTAGGCACCCTGACCGGCGCAGAGGATGAGACTGTTTTCCTCGGCCTTGACCAGTGCCAGCTTGTTGGCGATGCCGTTCTCCTGCAGGTACAGCAGGGGAGAGCAGCGCAGCACCAGATCGTCGTTCTCGGCACCCCAGAAGCGGCTCAGGTCGTAGATGCCGCCCATGCCCACGGCACCGGCAAACAGGTTGGGGCGGCGCAGACGGCAGTTCACGGCCTGATAAGCGCCCAGATCCACACCGGCGCACCAGATCTTGGTGCCCTTCTCGGCCTTGTTCAGGGTCAGGATGCGGGGAGCCAGCTCGGCAGTCAGGTAAACAAAATACTTCTCCTGTGCCTCGGCCCGGCGGCGCAGCGGCAGATCCCCGTTCAGCACACCTTCGCCGTCCGTGCTGTCAGCGCAGAACAGCTGGATCTTGCCCTCGTTCAGCAGCTGGGCAATGGCGTCCGGCATGCCGTTGTTCTCCCAGTCGAAAAAGCGGCCGCCGCGGGCGGGCAGAGCCAGCACCGGCACACCGGCGCTGCCATATACCTTGAACTCCATCTCGCGGTTCAGCACACTGCTCCACTCTTTGTAATAGGTACCCTGCATCATAATCAATCAAGCACTCCTTTTTTATCATGATCCGGCCCCGGCGCACAGTCGCTGCACGTCCAGCCGGCAGTAGCGTTTCAGGATAAATCAGACAAACTGGTTGCGCTGTGCGTCGTACTCGTAGCCGACGGCACGCAGCTTTGCACACAGATCAGTCTTGTCGGCGTCCAGATCTTCGCACAAAGCATCGAGGTTTTTGTAATAATCCCGGAGTTTGAGGTTCACCACGCTCAGCAGCATGATGGGATCGGTGGGAAGAGCCATGCGTTCATCTCCTTTAAGGCAACAAAAAAAGCCGGCCACTCGACAAAGTGACCCCAAAATATTGTCCGTGGCATGCAGCAGTAATTTCCTGTAAAGACATATGTTTCATCGTCTGTTCCTCCGTCTATGCGTTGTAACGCGCGAGTGATTTTTGGATGATCAGTTCACAGAGGTCTCCGTATGTGATTCCGGCAGCGCGTGCCTCTTTCGGAAGAAGGCTGGCAGCGGTCATACCAGGGAGGCTGTTTACTTCGAGACAGTAAATGTCGTTGTTCTCATCTAATAAAAAGTCAGCGCGTGAGTAAATATCTAATTTCAGTGCTTTGAAAGCGAGCTCTGCAGCTCTTTGCATTCTTTCTGTCACTTCTTCATCGATATTTGCAGGACAGATTTCTTCTGTGCATCCATCCTGATATTTGTTGGCATAATCAAAGAATCCGGTTTTTGGTATGATCTCAATTACCGGAAGCGCTTTTCCGTCGATGATGCCGACTGCGAATTCACGTCCTTTGATGTAAGGCTCGATTACAATCTCGTCCTCATAGCGGAAGGAATTCTCAACCGCTTCTTTGTATGCGTCCATCGTATCGACAATATATACGCCGATGCTGGAACCACCGGAACACGGTTTTACAACGACCGGAAGAGTAAGACCAAGATCAGAAAGAGCTGTATCTTTTCGGTCTTTTGTGAGATTGGTTCCAAGTGGTGTCGGAACGCCTGCCATCGTGAAAATCTGTTATGTAACCCCTTTGTCCATGGCAAGCGCACTTCCGAGATAGTTTGGACCGGTGTATTTAATTCCGAGAATATCAAATGTTGCCTGTAATTTTCCATTTTCTCCGACATCACCATGAAGCCCCATAAATACAATATCTGCAAGGCGGCAGATATCGATGACATTCGGTCCCAAAAAGCAGTCGGACTGGTCTTCACGGGACGCTTTGATTGCCGCAAGATCCGGTTCTGTTGTTTTGATTCCGTCTGCAATCTCCAAGCCTGCGTTTGGAAGAGTGAATACTTCTTCTAATTTGTCGGAATCATATGGAAATCCTAAAAATACATCTAATAAAAAAGCCTGATGCCCGTTTTCTCTCAAAGTTCTGCAGATGCCGGCTCCGGAAGTGAGTGAAACGTCACGTTCTGTGCTGAGCCCTCCTGCCAATACTACAATTTTCATACTGTTTATACTCCTTTATCATTGTCTAATCGGCAATACTCATCTGGTTTAGTAATGCCTGTTTTTCATCATATAATTTGTGGGACAGATCCACATATACTTTGTGTGGATTGAAGAGACGTTTTGTCTCGTCCCAAAGTGTTTTCTTTTCTTCTGCACAGTAGGCAGCAATCTCCATGACAGACGGAGAATCATATACACATGCGCCGTTAATAAATACCGGTTTTAAAATCTCACGCATAGTGTAAGAGCCGCCGGCAAGTTTTGTCTTTTTCCAGGTGGCTGTCGGATCAAATAACAATAGATCTTCATTCGTGTCATAAGTTTCGTCTGCAAAGCAGATCAAATCTGCACGCATCTTTCCGGTCGCCTTGTCATAGATACGGTAAACGGTCTTGTTGCCAGGGTTTGTAATCTTTTCTGTGTTCTCAGAAAGTTTAATCTTGGAATGAAATTTTCCATCTTCTTTTTGGATTGCAGCAAGTTTGTATACCCCTCCGAAGGAAGGACAGTCTTTGGACGTAATTAGATTTGTTCCGACTCCCCATGAGGTGATAGCTGCACCCTGGATCTTTAAGTCGTGGATCAAATATTCGTCAAGATCGTTGGAAGCGGAGATAAATGCATCTTCAAATCCGGCTTCGTCTAACATCTTACGTGCCTTTTTAGAAAGATATGCAAGGTCACCGCTGTCGAGGCGGATTCCGTAGTTGTGAAGTTCAATTCCGGATTCACGCATCTCGGTGAACACTTTGATTGCATTTGGCACACCGGATTTTAAGGTGTCGTATGTGTCAACCAACAGACAGCATGCGTCAGGATATAATTTTGCGTATGTCTTAAATGCAGTGTATTCATCTGCAAAACTCATAATCCAGCTGTGTGCATGAGTTCCTTTTACCGGGACATCAAACATCTGTCCGGCAAGAACATTGGATGTGCCGATGCATCCGCCGATCATAGCGGCCCTTGCACCGTAGAGTCCCGCGTCAGGACCTTGCGCCCGCCGCAGACCGAATTCCATCACACCGTCTCCTGCAGCAGCAAAGACAACTCTGGCTGTCTTTGTCGCAATGAGAGACTGATGGTTGATGATATTTAAGATGGCTGTCTCCACAAGCTGTGCTTCCATGATCGGTGCGACAACTTTCAAGAGCGGCTCTTTTGGAAAGACAACAGTTCCTTCCGGAATTGCATAGATATCGCCGCTAAAGTGAAAACCACTCAGATAATGAAGAAAATCTTCGCTGAACATGTTCAGATTTCGAAGATAATCGACGTCATCGTATGAGAAGTTCAAGTCTTTAATATAGTCAATTACCTGTTCCAGACCGGCTGCGATAGAATAGCCAGAACCACAAGGATTCGAACGGAAAAAGACATCGAATACAACGGTCTCATTTTCCTGACGCTCAAAGTAGCCTTGCATCATTGTAAGCTCGTACAAATCTGTTAACAGGGTAAGATTTCTGCTGTTCATCTTGTTTGCTCCTTTATTTTCTGCATACATGCATTTCTTTTTGTACACCTGATTTTTAGGATATACTTATTTTATTATATCACTAGCGTATGACAATGTAAAAAGAAAATTTATGATATGGGCCATAAGATCTGACAGAACAGAAAAACGCCACTTCCGGAGCCGCCTTCTTTTCCAAAGTCATCAACGGCTGACC
>OGYU01002882.1_pt1 | contig 10723 bp, 7 predicted proteins | sample 1576581 | NCBI WGS metagenome assembly OGYU01 (sample SAMEA3541547, study PRJEB24748) | human gut metagenome | biome: human gut; feature: human-associated habitat; material: faeces | place: China | collected 2012 | reverse complement strand
TCTCGCTGCCGCGCAGGTACAGGGTGTACAGGCCCTCCTGCTCGTTGATCCAGTCTGCCATCTGGGGGAAGTTGCTGATGGGCTGCACCAGCTTGACCTTGCCGTTGTAGCCAGCCTTCTCGTTTGCGATGTCATAGAAGTAATCCACGAAAGCACGCAGGAAGTTGCCCTCGCCAAACTGCATGACCTTGACGGGTGCATCCTTCAGGATGTAGCCGTTGTAGCCGGTGCCTTCCAGAACCTTGTAGTTCAAAGTTTCCATCTTGTTGATCTCCTTTATAAACTTGCTTTGCTTATCAGAGAGCCTCTTTGTCTGCCCTCTGCTCCTTACCCTATTTTATGCTGTTGTATACAAATAAGTCAAGAGCTTTGTGCAATATTTTTAGCCTTAAGGTGACGATTTGGGGCATTTCCAGCGAAAAGCACAATTGTGTGCTAGAAAATTTGTCACTTTTTCAGTTGTATACATGCGTGTTTTCCGTTATACTAAAGGTAAGACAAACCTGCCCGTGCAGGCGGGCGTCCCGTTGTACACAAGGTTTGACGGATTTTTAACAAAAACCATCAGAGAAAAGGAGTTATCGACCCATGAAAGCATTTATGGATAAGGAATTCATGCTCCAGTCTCCCACTGCTCAGCATCTGTACCACGACTACGCTGCGGATATGCCTATCTGCGACTACCACTGCCACATCCCTCCCCGTGAGATCTACGAGAACCGCCGCTTTGAGAACATCGCTCAGGTATGGCTGGGCGGCCGCAACCCGGACGGCAGCTACTTTGGCGACCACTACAAGTGGCGCGTGATGCGTTCCAACGGTGTGCCCGAGGAGTACATCACCGGTGATAAGCCCGACCGCGAGCGCTTCCAGAAGTTTGCAGAGGCTCTGCCCATGGCCATCGGCAACCCGATGTACCACTGGACCAACCTCGAGCTGCATGTGTTCTTTGGCTACGACGGCGTGCTGAACGGCGACACCGCTGAGGAAGTGTGGAACCTGTGCAACGACAAGCTGCAGCACGATCCCAAGCTGACCGTCCGCGGCCTGATCGAGCAGTCCAACGTTGCCTTCATCGGCACCACCGATGACCCCATCGATGATCTGTACTGGCACAAGAAGATCAAGGAAGACTCCACCATCAAGTTCACCGTGGCTCCTTCCTTCCGCCCCGATAAGGCCATCAACATCAACAAGCCCGGCTTTGCCGAGTACATGGGCAAGCTGGCCGCTGTTGTGGGCAAGGAAAAGCTGGCCTGCATCGACTGCGTCACCGACGCTCTGACCAAGCGCATCGAGTTCTTTGCCGAGATGGGCTGCCGCGCTTCGGACCACGGTCTGGATTACATCCCCTACCGTGAGGCCACCAAGGAAGAGGTCAACGCCATCTACCAGAAGGCCATGAAGGGCGAGGCCGTTACCACCGAGGAGGCCGAGAAGTATCAGACCTACATCCTCATCCATCTGGGCAAGCAGTATCACCGCCTCGGCATCGTCATGCAGTTCCACTACAACTGCCTGCGCGGCGTCAACCGCAAGATGAACACCCTGCTGGGACCCGACACCGGCTACGACATGATCAACACCGCCACCTGCGGCGGCCAGATCGCAGCTCTGCTGAGCGCCCTGAACGACACCGACGAGTGCCCCAAGACCATCATCTACAGCCTGAACCCCGCCGACAACGAGCAGATCGGCACCATCCTGGGCTGCTTCCAGAGCAGCGAGGTGCCCGGCAAGATCCAGCACGGTTCTGCCTGGTGGTTCAACGACCAGAAGATCGGCATGGAGAACCAGATGAAGAGCCTGGCCAACCTGGGCCTGCTGGGCAACTTCGTGGGCATGCTCACCGACAGCCGCAGCTTCCTGAGCTACACCCGCCACGACTACTTCCGCCGCATCCTGTGCAACCTGATCGGCCAGTGGGTCGAGGATGGCGAGTACCCCAACGACGAAAAGGCTCTGGAGAAGATCGTCAAGGGCATCTGCTTCGACAACGCAAAGCGTTACTTCGCCCTGTAAGCACTTCTCCCATTTCCTGAACGGAACCGACAGCGCCGCCCGCAGAGAGCATTCCCTGCGGGCGGCGCTTTTGTTGCTTATTGAATTTTACAGGGCAGCCAGGGTCTTGGCAACATTGTAGCCAAAGGTGACACAACGGCTGTGGCTCAGGCAGTTCTCATTGTGGGGATAGGTACCAGAGAACATGCTGCCGGACACATTGCCGATGGCGTACAGGCCCGCAATGGGCTGTGCCTCGACGTTCAGCACCTCACTCTTATCCGTGATCTGCAGGCCGCCGCAAGTGCACAGAGCAGACGCCATCTCTTTGGTTGCATAGAAGGGCGCGGTGTCGATCTTGTGCATCATCTTGCCAGGGAAATGGAAATCGGTGTCCTCACCGGCATCGCACATCTCGTTCCAGTGGTTGATGGTCGCCACAAAGGCATCAGCGGGCACGCCCATCTTCTCTGCAAGTTCCTCCAGCGTATCAGCCTTCAGTGCCTTGTCGCTGGTAGCAGCGCCAGCCCAGACCTCCTTGGGGCCGTAGCAGCTGGAGGACGGCGTCCAGATACTGGTGACGATGTCCATCACGTTGGCGTCTACAATGTAGTAATTGTATGCGCCCGGCTGTGCCTGAATGGCGTTTGCCAGATGGTTATAGGCCTCGTACTCGGCCGTAAAACGCACGCCGCGCTTATTGACGCGCAGATACGGCATCAGCTGCTCCGGATCCAACATCAGCGGGTGCGGATATTCGTCCTCCATTGCACCGATGGCTTTTGCCATCTCGTGGCCGTCACCGGTGTTGGTCTTGGTGCCGTTCATCCAGTGGCCCAGTGCCAGGTCACGCGGGCGGCAGCAGGCAGCCAGTTTTTCCGGGTTGAACTCATAGCCGCCGGTGGCCAGCACGACGCCCTTAGCGGTCAGATACTTCACATAGCCGTTTTCCCCCTTGACGATAGCACCTACTACCTTTTCGCCCTCGGTCACCAACTGGACGACCGGGGTGTTGAACAGCACTTCCGCACCGGCAGCAGTGATTTTTTCCTGCAGCTTTGCGGCGATCTCATCGGCTGCCATCGGGATGTTGAGGGAGGTGTTCCAGCTGCGGGACAGGCTCAGCTCATCATAGGCAGCGGTGAACTCCGGGAAATCACCGGCGTTGAAGGTCAGAGAATAGTTTTCCACCGGGATCTCCAGCTGATCCAATAACCAGTTGACCGCTTCGTCGCAGGTATCGATCCACTTCTGATACACAGTCTGCTCACCGCGGTACGCACAGTTGACCATGGCATCATCCAGCCACTGCTTGGTATCAAATTCCACGCCGAACTTCTGGTGCACACGGTCGTGGAAAGCGCCCATGGTGGCACTGCGCCAGGTGGGCGAAGCGCCCTTCTCCACGGCGACTGTTTTCAGGCCCTGCTCCGCGCAGGCAAGGGCGGCAGCCATACCGGCAGGCCCCTGACCACAGACCAGTACATCCACATTGACGGTCTCTTTGATCTCGCTGTCCGCGATGGGGTCTGCCACAAAAGCGATCTCGCCCTGACCGGCAGCTGTGGCACCGCCCAGGTTTTCCTCACAGGCAGGGAAACCGCTCTTCACTTCTGCAGCAGCCGGAGCTTCGGCAGGCGCTTCGACGGCCACACCCATTGCTTGCTGGATGCAGGAAGCAGCTGCCTCCCGCACGGCACCCGAAGTGTAGGTCGCACCGGAAACGCCGTCGATCTCTGCGCTCTGGGCCTCCATCAGAGCCTTCTGGAAATCCTCAGCCGAGTTGCGGGCCAGGTCGATGGTCTCGTTGGCGGTGTCCACCGTCACGTCGGTAATAGCATTCTCGGTAAAGGTCATGCTGACCGTCACCTCACCCATACCGGTAGCCTTGGCGGTATAAGTGCCCGGCGTATAAACAGCAGCGCTCGAAGCGGCAGCCGAAGAGGAACTTGCCGAATTCCCGCAGGCAGTCAATGCACCCGCAGTCACACCGCTCATAGCAGCCGCGGCGGCCAGCTTCAAAAAACCGGAACGAGAGATTTTTTTCATTGTATTGTACTTCCTTTCTCTTCCCAACAGCTTATCCGCTCTTGTGTCGTATGCACAAAAGCATTATACTATGTATAGTTTAGTCTGTTGTTAAGATTTTGGCAAACATCAATCATTTTACCCGTTCCAAATTTCAGTTGTAGGCAGGTCTTTATGGATTACAAACAGCTACAGTTCTTTCTTGCCGTGTGCGAAGCACAAAGTTTCCGGAATGCTGCCGCCAGATGTTACGTCAGCCAGCAGGCGATCAGTAAGTCGCTTTCCAACCTGGAGCAAGAGCTTGGTGTTCAATTATTCGTGCGGAATCAAAACGGCGTGTCCCTTACCGAAGCCGGTCAGCAGCTTGAAAAACTGGCACGGCCGCATCTGAACCAGCGGGACGAAATTTTACGGCAGATGCGCAGCTTTCACTCCAAGCAGCAGCTTCACATCGGATATTTCATGGGATTCCTGCAGGAGCTCCCTCCGCATTTCTTCCCGCAATTCCAGGAATTCCATCCAGAAGTCCAGCTGCATTACCACAGTTATACCGATACCGAACACAGCCGCTGTTATCGTAATTACGACTGTGACCTTGTCATCACAACTTCGCCCTTGATCAGCAGCGACTTCATTGAATTGGCTCATTCAGAAAGTTCCATTGGCGTGATCCTGTCCTGCGATCATTCCCTCGCAAAAAAGAACGTTCTGACTACAGAGGATCTGAAAACCGTTTCGCTTATTACATTGAACACGGAAAATCGCTCACAGACCCGTCTGCTGGAACGCCTGCAAGCAAAAGGCCTGACGATTGACAGCGTTCTGGGCGATGCCGATGGAGAACTTGCTTCCGATCTTCTGCAAAAAGGCTTTGTTTCTTTTTATGCCGGCAAAGAAAGCTCTCTGGCCGAAAATGAGTGTTTTCGGCCTTTGTCGGACCTGCAGCTCCAATGGGAATTTTTCATTTATGGCAAACGCAGCCACCGTATCACCTCCTTGCAGCGTGAACTCATTCAGCAGATCCTGTCCGCAGTTTCTCCCCATTGAACAACCAGCGCCGCCCGCAGAGAGCATTCCCTGCGGGCGGCGCTTTTGTTTTATCCATTTTCCGGTTCCACCCGGACCTGAAAGCAGAACACCAGCTGCAGTGCCTCCTCCCCACCATTAAGGCAGTAGAGGAACGCCCCCTGCTCCGGGCAGAACCGGTAGTGGTGGGCCGCTGCATAGTCGATCACCGGCTGCAGCTGACCGCCCCGGAGGGTGCCGTCGATCTCCGCTTCCAGAAAGCTGCTCAGGTAGGTGCCGCCGGGCATCCGGCGGGCCTGCGGCGGCAAGGGCAGCTTCAGACGCTTCAGGTCCTCGGTGTAGGCTCCCAGCTCCATCGTATAAGGCACCTGCTGCGTCGGCTGTTCCAGATACGCCGGGGCGATGCGGATGCCGGTGAACAAAGCATCCGCATGTTTCATCCACCGTCGGCACACGCTGTCCGCCGGTTCCAGCTCAAGCGGCACGAACCAGCACTCCGAACGCAGGGTCAATTCCTGCACCTGCTGCGGCTGGTTGGAGAACAGCACATAGTGTCCCAGTGTGGACATGAGCTGCTTCTTGCGCTGCTCCAACTCCCGGATGGCTTCCTCCAGTGCACGGATCTCCTGCTTCATGTTCCGCAGCGCACCGGCCTGCCCATCCTCCGCATAAAAGGACGCAATGGTCTCCAGCCCCAGATTCGCGCCCCGCAGCTTGCGCACGAACATCAGCTCATAGAGATTGCAGGCCGAATAATCAAAGTACCCGTTGGCAAGCCTTGCCGGGTGCAGCAGGCCTTTTTGCCGGTACATGCGGATGGTTTCCGGGTTGACGCCGGACAGGCGCGCCAGTTCATGGATTTTCATAGATATTCCGTCACCTTTTTGTTACCATTTCTGTATTGACCATGTATTTGCTACAGGGTTTATAATTATACCACATCGTTTGTGAAAACACAATCAATGTGCCGCGAAAGAAGAAGTACCAAACACAGAAGAACGAAAAAGAATGGAGAACACATCATGGCAAACATCTCTCGCCGCAACTTCATGAAGGTTGCTGCCGGTGCCGCCGGCATCGCCGGTCTGGGCCTGCTGAACGGCTGTTCCAAGACCGAAGCCCCCGCCTCCTCCGCTGCTGCCTCTGCGGCCGGGTCCGCCGCCGAAGGCACCACCACCCCCGCTTCCGCCGCTCCGGCGACCGACAAGCTCTACACCGCCTCCATCAACCCCCAGCTGGACGAGAGCGAGTTCCGCTCCAACACCAAGGAGCTGACCACCCTGTTCAGTCCCCTGACCATCGGCTCTATGGAAATTTCCAACCGCATGGTCAAATCCGCTGCCGGTTCCGCCACCTATCTGGCCGGTCTGACCGATGAGCTGCTCACCTACTACGTCAACCTGGCCAAGGGCGGCGTGGCCCTGATCTATGTGGAGACCATCGCAGCGCTGGAGGTACCGGAAGGCGCCTCCTACGACGCCGACACCCTGGCCTTTGGCCAGAAGCTGGTGGACGAGTGCCACAAGTACGGTGCCAAGATGGGTTACCAGATGTCCGGCTTCGGCATGGGCGAGAATGACATGACCATTGACGACATCCATGCCAAGCAGGCACACTTTGTGGAGGTCGCCAAGGGTCTGCAGCAGATGGGCTTTGACTGCGTGGAACTGAACTGCGCCGGCTTCAATATGCCCGCACACTTCCTGTCCCGCTTCCACAACACCCGCACCGACGAGTACGGCATCGGCTCCATCGAAAACCGTGCCCGCTTCATCACCGAGATCATTGAGGGTGTGAAAAAGGAGTGCGGCCCGGACTTCAACATGCAGATTCTGATCAACTGCATTGAGGAGAACGACAACATCTCCAACAACCCCACCATAATGACGCTGGATTCCGCCGTCACCACCCCGCACACCCTGGCCATGACCATGGAAGAAGGCATTGCCGCCGCCAAGCTGTTCGAGCAGGCCGGCTGCGACTCCATGCACCTGCGTCTGGGACCCCTGGGCCACCACGTTGCCCAGTTCGGTGCCGACCTGTACTTCATCCTGAACGGCATCGAGGGCTGCACCGGTTTCGGCACCCAGTACGACTTCAGCAAGAACTGGCAGGGCATGCTGATCGGCAACACCAGCGGCTGCGGCATCGGCCTGAACGTTGCCGCCGAGTATAAAAAGGCATTGTCTATCCCCTGCGGCGTAGTTACTTACAACGATCCTGCCCACGCACCCGACTTCTTCGAGCAGGCTCTGGAGGACGGCAAGGCCGACTTCTTCCTGATGACCCGCCCCCTGACCGTGGACATGGAGTACGTCAACAAGCTCAAGGAAGGCCGCATTGACGAGATCGCACCCTGCACCCGCTGCCTGCACTGCCACATCGGCAGCAACGAGGCCAACGCACAGATGGCTTACTGCCGTGTGAACGCCCTGACCCAGCGCGTAATGCGCGAGGGCGGCCCTGCTACCTACGAGCTGGAGCCTGCAGCCACCCCCAAGAAGGTCATGGTCATCGGCGGCGGCCCCGCCGGCATGGAGGCTGCCCGCATCGCAGCTGCCCGCGGCCACAACGTGACCCTGTACGAGAAGCGCGGTGCCCTGGGCTTCATGCTGGACTTTGCTGCTTCCGTCAAGGGCCCCCATGAGAATCTGGCCGACCTGAAGAACTACCTGATCCGTCAGCTGGAGCTGAACGGTGTGGAAGTCAAGACCGGCACCGAGGTCACCCAGGAGCTCATCAACTCCGAAGCACCGGATGCCGTCATCCTGGCCGCCGGCGGCCTGCGCGACACCCTGACCGTGGACGGTGACGGCAGCGCCCCCGTGGTGGAGATGGACAACTTCATGTTCACCGAGATGGGCGACAACGTGATCGTTTACGGCTCCAACGCGCAGGCCTTTGACGCCGCCCTGTGGCTGACCGTGCACAAGAAGAACGTGACCATCGTCACCCCGAACCCGGCCTCCGAGTTCGACATGCAGCAGTCCCAGCACGCCATGCGCATGATGACCACCGCCTTGTACGCTCTGGGCGTGAAGTCCTACCCGCAGTCCGCCATCAAAACGGTCAGCGGCAATGTGGCCACCCTCACGCTGGACAGCGGTGTGGAGATGAACATCAAGTGCGATGCCATCGTCAACGGTGCCGACATGCTGCCCAACACCAGTCTGGTGGACGGCATCGACTGCAAGGAAGTGTACACCATCGGCGACTGCGCCAATCCCTTCAACATCGCTCTGGCCATCCGCGGCGGCAACGACGCCGGCCGTGCGGTCTGATGCAGCCTGAATCCCTGACCCCATAAAAAACCAGTGCCGCCCGCAGAGAATCTCCCTGCGGACGGCGTTTTTGCATCCGGGTGCGTGCACCCATCAAAAAATGCCCCGTGGGCGGTCACCCACGGGGCATTCTGCGTTCTTGTCTTACTGGGCCTGGCTCAGGCAGTCGTTCATGGCAGTGAACACGGCCTCGCTGGTCAGGGTCGCGCCGGAAACAGCATCCACGCCGTTGGTGGAACCGGCCTTGGTCAGGGCATCTGCCAGGGTCTCGGCAGCAGCGCCGCCTAGCTCCGGGGTCTCGCCGGAAGCATCAATGGCCACTTCGCTCACCTTGCCGCCGGAAACAGTCACGGTGACCTCCACATCGCTCAGGCAGCCCTTAGCGCTGGAAGTATAGGTGCCGTCGGTCAGGTCCTCTGCGCCTGCAGAGCCGGTGCCGGCCTGTGCCAGGCAGCTGTCCATGGCGGTGAACACGGCATTGCTGGTGAGGCTCGCGCCGGAAACGGCGTCCACACCGGCAGTGGAACCGGCCTTGGTCAGCTCATCTGCCAGGGTCTCAGCGGCAGCACCGCCCAGCTCCGGGGTCTCGCCGGAAGCGTCGATGGCCACATTGGTCACCTTGCCGCCGGTGACGGTGACGGTGACGGCCACCTCGCTCAGGCAGCCCTGCTCACTGGCAGTGTAGGTGCCGTCGGCCAGAGAAGCCGTGTTGTCGGCAGCGGGCACGGTGCCGGTGTTCTTGATGTACAGGCTCAGCACCACTGCCATGATGACAGTGACGATGGCCATGATGACGATGTTGCGGGTCATTGTCTTTTTCATAAAAAATCAGATGCTCCTTTTGACTTGACGGGTTGCTTTTTTCACTTTGCAGGTTTGAAGCTGTCGCGCAGGGTGACCACACGGTTGTACACGCCGGGGTTCTTGCTGTCCGGGGTGAAGAAGCCGGTGCGCACGAACTGGAACTTGTCGCCGGGCTTGGCGTCCTTCAGGCTCTCTTCCAGCTTGCAGCCGGTGCAGGCCACAACGCTCTCCGGGTTCAGGTAGTCCTTGTAGTCGCTGCCCTCGGGGATGGCGTTCATGTTGGCCTCGGTGAACAGCTTGTCGTACAGGCGCACCTCAGCGTCGATGCAGTGGGCAGCGCTGACCCAATGGATCGTGCCCTTGACCTTGCGGCCGTCGGCGGGGTTGCCGTTGCCGGTCTCCAGGTCGGCGGTGCAGTGGATGGCCGCGATGCTGCCGTCCGGGTTCTTGTCCACGCCGGTGCACTTGACGATGTAGGCACCCATCAGGCGGACTTCCCCGCCGAGGGTCAGGCGCTTGAACTTGGGAGGCGGCACCTCGGCAAAGTCCTCGTTCTCGATCCACAGCTCGCGGGTAAAGGCCACCTTGCGTGAAAGCATCACGTGTCTTGGTTAACCAACCAGATTCAGTCGGAGGTATCGGTGATGTCTATACAGACGCACTTAAAGCCAGCTTAACACTTGGAACAGGATCATGGGGGAAAAATTCATTGTCACACAATCTTTCAACTGGCGATCTCTTAAATATCAAGACTGTTGCGAAACGTCGTAACCGTCCACAATGGATTCGCTTACCAGAAAAAACTTACTACGAAAAGAATGCTATCTCATATTTGCAAGATGAATATGAACCAATGCAACGTGCTTTAATTGTAGCAGACCCAGGTATGGTTCAATTTGGATTTGTTGACACTGTCCTTGCTCAATTGGCATTGCGTGATGAAAAAGTCGCAACATCAATTTACGGAACAATCAAACCAGACCCAACTCTTGGACAAACAATCGAAATTGCAAAACAAATGCGTGATTTCAAACCAGATACAGTCATTGCAATTGGTGGTGGCTCTGCTATTGATGCATCTAAAATTGCACGTTTAATTTATGAAGTTTATCTTGACCGTGGTGATGAATTCCTTGATAGTTATGATGCTGTTAGCGAATTTTTCCTTGAATTGCAACAAAAATTCATTGATATTCGTAAACGTATTGTGAAATTCAAACATCAAACAACAACACGCCTTTTCTGTATCCCAACCACATCTGGTACAGGTGCTGAGGTGACACCATTTGCGGTTATTACTGATGATTATACACACGTGAAATACCCACTTGCTGATTATGAATTGGTACCACAAGTTGCTATTGTTGATCCAGAATTTGTTATGACTGTGCCAAAACGTACAGCAGCTTGGTCAGGATTAGATGCTTTGTCACATGCTCTTGAATCTTACGTATCAGTTATGGCATCTGACTTTACACGTCCATGGTCTCTTGAAGCTATCAAGTTGATTATTGAAAATCTTGAAGATGCTTATAACTACGATCCTAAGAACCCAACACTTCGTGGTGAAAAAGCTAAAGAAA
>OGYU01002880.1_pt1 | contig 10724 bp, 10 predicted proteins | sample 1576581 | NCBI WGS metagenome assembly OGYU01 (sample SAMEA3541547, study PRJEB24748) | human gut metagenome | biome: human gut; feature: human-associated habitat; material: faeces | place: China | collected 2012 | reverse complement strand
AGGGGAGCTGATTCTTGGCTGGCGGAAATCTGCGTTGTTTTTCAAAAGTCCGCTGTCTGAGCGGCTGCAAGACGCGAGTTCGGACTTTTGGAAAACGGTTTTAGCAGAATTCCGGCAGCCTAGAAGCCAGCCCCCGACGAAGCCCCAGCCAGAACCGATGCACACTCCACGGCGTCCTATACTTGCATCCCACCCCATTTATCATAAAATAAAAACAAAAACCCAAAGGAGGACCCCCAATGTACACCATCGGCCAAGTATCCGAAATGTTCCATCTCCCCGTCTCCACCCTGCGCTACTACGACAAAGAAGGCCTCTTCCCCAACCTCAAACGCGAATCCGGCATCCGAAAATTCAACGACCACGAACTGGAAGCCCTCCGCATGATTGAATGCCTCAAAGCCTCCGGCCTGGAAATCAAAGACATCAAACAATTCTTTGAATGGTGCAATCAGGGAAGCAGCACCTACCAGAACCGCAAAGAACTCTTCGAGACAAGAAAAAAAGCCGTAGAACAGGAAATCCTACGACTCAATAAAACCCTCGATATGCTCAAATACAAATGCTGGTACTACGACCAGGCCATGAAAGAAGGAAACGAAGACAAGATCCGCCAGATGCTCCCGGACAACCTCCCGAAAGACATCCAGCAGCTATACGACAACGGCCATAAATAACAGGCATGGCCGCCTCACCACGTCCGCCGCATATAAACAATCCCCGTAACATCCGCCATCACCCAGCCGATGGGAATCGCCACCCAGATTCCCACCTCACCAATCACAGCAGAAAGAACATAAGCCAGCAGAACACGGAGCCCCAGCGAGATCACCGTCAGCACAACCGACATCTCCGCTCGCTTGATCGCCCGGTAATAACCATACAGCAGAAACAGACAGCCAATACCAAGATAAAACAGAACCTTGGCGAGCGATTACAACACCTTCGAACATCTGAATACGTTCGTTGGATCCTTCAACTACTTTTACATGTACGCGAACGCTATCGCCAGGGATGAATTTAGGGATATCGTTACGTAATTGTTCCTGTTCTAAAGCCTGAATAATATTCATTATTTTTCCTCCTTAATTCAAACGTTCATATAAGAATATCTCACAGCGGACCGTTTGTTGCATACTAGGTTATTTTATCATATAAAAATAGGCTATGCAATATATTTTTTGGAGATTTTTCGAGAATTTGACAAATATTTTAGGATAATTTATATTAAAGGCAGAATATGAAAAAGGGAGCTTGTAGACAGGCTGAGAGGAAGTTGTGAACTTCGACCTATGACCTGATTTGGGTAATGCCAACGTAGGGAAATATTAGTTTGATTACGTATTTTCAAGGAAATGGCATGGCTATTTCCTTTTTTTATTTTTAAATATTTTTATTTTTTATGAGGTGATTTTTTGTCTACATTTTTTACATCAACAAATAATTCTAGTTTTAATGTATCATTGATTTGGTTTGGTACAGCAGTCTCTGTGGCTGAAATCATGACAGGAACTTTTTTAGCACCACTTGGCATGAAAGATGGATTTTTAGCTATTTTAGTAGGTCATGTAATTGGTGGAATTATTCTTTATTTAGCAGGGATTATCGGTGCTAATAAACGTTGTAGTGCTTCTGAAAGTATTAATTTATCTTTTGGTAAGTTGGGTTCTGTTAGTTTCTCTCTATTAAATACTATTCAATTAATAGGTTGGACTTCTATAATGACCATCATTGGGGCACAAGCTTTTAATAAATTAATGGCATCTTTATGGAATATGGGAGAAAATACTATTTTATGGACAATTATTATAGGTCTTTTTCCTTGCATTTGGATTTTTAGTACAATGGATTTTGTAAGTAAGATAAATAAAGTAGTAATGCTTTGTTTATTGCTTGCTTCTTTATATTTAGGTTTTGGGGCTGTAGTTTCTGCAAATGAAGTGGTAACTTCTTTAGATGAAAGTATGAGTTTTGGCATGGCGGTAGAATTAAATATTGCTATGTGTTTATCATGGATGCCAGTTATTTCAGATTATACAAGAACACTTAAAAATCAATCTACAGGTACATTGAGCTGTGTAGTGGCATATTGTTTTGGCAGTATTTTAATGTATACAATTGGCTTAGGTAGTGCTGTTCATTATGGGATAACAGATATTTGTGATATTTTCATGTTATCTGGATTGGGTGTTATTTCTTTAGTTGTTATTTTATTATCTACAGTAACAACAAATTTCATTACGATAAATTCTTCAAGTATTTGTTTAAATCATATCAGTAATCAATTAGATGTAAAATATACAGCGTTTTTTGTATGTATAATTTCTACATTGCTTGCTATTTTCTTATCCATGGAACAATATGAAACTTTCCTTTATTTTATAGCAGCAACTTTTGCACCGTTATTTGCTATTGCTTTTTCTGAATATTTCTTTAGCCATAATATTTATCATCAAAATTCACTTATCACTGGTAAAAATTGTCTTTTATGGTTAATTGGTTTTATAGCTTATGAATTGTTGATTGATTACAGCACTTTTATTGGGATTACTGTGCCAGTTATGTTAGCTATAGCCATTATTAATATTTTTGTTAATCAATTGATTGGAGCAAAAAAATTTAGTTTAAATAAGAGATATTAAAAGTATTTTATTATTTAGCCATAAATCTAAAAGTAAACAACATAAATATATTGACAAGGATTTTTTCTTTTGCTAGACTTTATGTACAGCAATGAACTAGAAAAGTAACTTTAATCAGCGAGTAGTGATGGTGTAAGACTACAAAAAGTGAATGGCACTAGGGAGCTTTATAATAATAAATAACATTCTAAAGAGGACTTAAATATATTTAAGTCAATCAGGGTGGAACCGCGGGAATACATCTCGTCCCTGTAACATTTTGTTGTTACATGGGCGAGATTTTTTATTTTGTCGCCCATGAATATCAAGGAGGTATATTTATGACATTTCAGGAAATTATCCTGACTTTGCAGGAATTTTGGTCTAAGCAAGGCTGTATTTTAGCTCAACCTTATGACGTGGAAAAAGGTGCAGGTACTATGAACCCTTCTACATTTTTACGTGTACTTGGCCCTGAACCTTGGCATGTAGCATATGTAGAACCATCTCGTCGTCCAGCTGATGGTCGTTATGGTGAAAATCCTAACCGTTTATTCCAACATCATCAATTCCAGGTAATTATGAAACCATCTCCTGATAATATTCAGGAACTTTATTTACAGAGCTTAGCAAAACTCGGTATCAATGAAAAAGAACATGATATCCGTTTTGTTGAAGATAACTGGGAATCTCCAACACTTGGTGCTTGGGGTCTTGGTTGGGAAGTTTGGCTCGATGGTATGGAAATCACACAGTTTACTTATTTCCAACAAGTAGGAAGTGTTGATGTAAAACCTGTAGCTTCTGAAATCACTTATGGTCTTGAACGTATTGCAATGTATATTCAAGAAAAAGAAAATGTTTATGATATTGATTGGAATGGCACATACACTTATGGTGATGTATTCCATCAAAATGAATTTGAACAATCCACTTATAACTTTGAACTTGCAGATACTGCTCTTTTATTTGACCTTTTCGATAAATACGAAAAAGAAGCTGTTCGCGTAATTGAGCTTGGCTATGTTCATCCAGCATATGATTATGTATTGAAATGTTCTCATACATTTAACTTGCTTGACTCTCGTGGAGCAATCAGCGTATCTGAACGTACAGCGTTTATTTCTCGTGTACGTAATCTTGCTCGTCTTTGTGCTCAATGTTATTTAAAACAGCGTGAAGAACTCGGCTATCCTCTCTTGAAGAAAGGAGCAAAATAATAATGGCTAAAGATTTATTATTAGAAATTGGTACAGAAGAAGTTCCTGCTCATTTTATGCCAGGAATTTTAGCTCAATTAAAAGAAAAAGCAACTGCAAAATTTCAAGAAATGCGTCTTGATTTTGATGAAGTAACAACTCTTGGTACACCTCGTAGAACTGCACTTTTAGTAAAAAATCTTGCAGAAACTCAGCAAGGTGCATCTAGTGAATATAAAGGCCCATCTACTGCTATCGCTTTTGATAAAGATGGCAATCCTACAAAAGCAGCTATTGGTTTTGCTCGTGGCAAAAAAGTAGATGTTGCTGATTTAGTAGTAAAAGATGGTTATGTATATGCTGTTTCCAGCGAAGAAGGCAAACAGACTGTAGAACTTTTACCTACTTTATTAAAAGAATTAGTAGAAGGTTTGAACTTCCCTAAAAATATGCGTTGGGGCGATTTAGATTTCCGCTTTGTACGTCCACTTCGTTGGCTCGTAGCTTTGTATGATGAAGAAGTAATTGATTTTACAGTAGCTAATGTAACATCTGGTCGCGTATCTCGTGGTCATCGTTTCTTAAGTGAAGGCGATTTCACAATCAATAAAGCAAGTGATTATGAACAAGCTTGTAAAGATGCATTTATTATTGTAGACCAAGAAAAACGTCGCGATATCATCAAAGCACAGATTGAAGAAATTGCAAAAGCTCACAATGGTCATGCAGAAATCACTGAAGATTTATTAGAAGAAGTAATTTATCTTGTAGAATATCCAACAGCACTTTGCGGAACTTTTGAAGATAAATATCTTAAATTACCAAAAGAAGCAGTAATGACTCCAATGAGAGATCATCAGCGTTATTTCCCTGTTTTAGATGATAATAACAATTTATTACCATTATTTATCACAGTTCGCAATGGTGGCGATTATTGCTTAGATAAAGTACAGCATGGTAATGAACGTGTACTTCGTGCAAGACTTGCTGATGCTCAATTCTTCTTTGATGAAGATAGAAAACATAGTCTCTATGATTATGTAGAAAAATTAAAAACTGTAGTATTCCAAGAAGGTCTTGGTACAATTTATGATAAAGCTAATCGTTTAGCAGAACTTTCTGCTTTTATTGGTGAAAAAGTAAATGCTACAGAAGATGAAATAAAAACAACTAAACGTGCTGCAATCTTAGCAAAAGCTGACCTTGTATCTGCTATGGTTTGTGAGTTCACTGAACTTCAAGGTATCATGGGTCGTGAATATGCACTTTTAGATGGTGAAGGTCAAGAAGTAGCAACTGCTATTTATGAACATTATATGCCACGTTTTGCAGGTGATGCAGAACCAGCTAGCGTAGCAGGTCGTCTTGTTTCTTTAGCTGATAAAATGGATAATATCGTAGCTACATTCAGTCGTGGACTTGTGCCAACAGGTTCTCAAGATCCATTTGCACTTCGTCGTCAAGCTCTTGGTATTGTGCATACAATTATTGAAGCAAACTACACTATTTCTATCAGTGAAATTGCAGATAAAGCAATGGATTTACTTAATATTACTGATAGTGAAAAACGTGCTGAAATCCAGAAAAATGTAGCAGAATTCTTCACTTTACGTCTTAAAAATGTACTTAGCGATAATGATGTTCGCTATGATATTATTGACGCTGTACTTGAAAATGCAGATGAAGTTGCAGGCACTTATGCTAAAGCTTGTGTAACAGCTCAAGAAATCGCTTCTGGCGTATTAAATGATGCAATTCAAGCTTTTGTACGTGTAGGTAACATCAGCAAAAAAGCAGAAAATAATGTTATTAATGAAGCATTATTTACATTAGATGAAGAAAAAGCTCTTTATAATACTTATGTAGCAGTAGCTAAAGATGTAGAAACTGCTTTAAATAATAAAGATTATAAAACAGCTATTGATAAAATGCAGGAACTTACTGCACCAATCAATAATTTCTTTGATAATGTAATGGTTATGGATAAAGACGAACAAATCAAAAATAATCGTCTTGCACTTCTTAAAAATATTGATACACTTATTAAATCTGTTGCAGATTTCGGTAAGATTGTATTATAAGAATGATTGATAAAAGGCTAGGTAGTTAAATGTTAGGTTTAACTATCTAGCTTTTTTGTTATAATTATTGATATATAAATATTAAAAAAGATGAATATATCACTTGGTAAATTCAAAGAAAGGGGCATTTTGATGAAGGTTTATCAAATACGCATAAAATTATATTTATTAAAGGATATCATGGCACAAGATGTGCAAATTATGTTGACTAGATTTATTGATAAAAGTTTATTTGCAAGAGAAAATCTAGGAAAATTACATAATATAAATACATATAAAAATTATTGCTATGATTTATTATCGCCATTGGAAAAAGATAAAATCTATAAAAAAGGCAAGATATATACTTTGACTATCAGAACTATTGATGAGGATATGGCAGAATTTTTCTATGAAGTTTGTCCAAATATAAATACTAGAGAATTTAAAGGTCTGACAGCAGAAAAAAGAGTTTTACCACGAAAGATAATAGAATTTATTTATACTTTGACACCAATGATAATCAAGGCAGAAAATGGTTATTGGAAAAATTGCATGAGTCAAGAAGAATTTGAACAGCGATTTATTATTAATTTAACTAAGAAAATAAATAATTTTAAAGGCGATATAAATGATAAAGATGAAATAAATATGGAAAAATTTTATTCCACTATAGAATTTTTAAATAAAACACCTGTGCCAATGAAATATAAAAATATAAAACTTCTCGGCGATAAAGTGCGTCTTGCTGTCTTAGATGATGAAAAATCTCAAGAAATGGCATATTTATCTTTAGGCGTGGGCTTAGGTGAGATGAATTCACGAGGAGCAGGTTTTGTGAATTATCGTTGGCTATAAATTTAAACTAGATGATTGAGGAAAAAACTTGATTGTCTAGTTTTTTTATAGAAAGATTTATATATATAATTAGGAAAAAACTTTATTATAATAATGGTTTTGAAGTTGCTTTATCTAGGATTTATGCCTATAATAAAGTATTGATATATCTTTGATGAGGTGGTCAAATGGCAAGTAAAGCTTTTTTAGTAGCACTACAGTATGGAATGCTTCTTTGTATCTGTGGTTATATTTTTGTAACTGTAAAATCCATGTTCAAAGATTTGAAAAGCACTTCCAGCTTAAAGCCAGTGAAAGAAGAATCTGCACAAAATGAAGTGGCTTTAATAGTGCTAGAAGCAGCAGATCCTAAATTGGCTAATAAGAAAATATCTTTTTCAGGTCAAATCTCTATCGGTAGAGGTAAAGAAAATGATATTGTATTAGATGATATTTATGTATCACATCATCATGCTGTTATTAGTCCAGTTCGCAATCTTTATCAGATTGAGGATTTACAAAGTCGAAATCACACCTATATAAATGGTAATATTCTTAATGGCAAAGAATTTTTACAAAATGGTGATGTTATAAAAATAGGTTGTGTATCATTCCGTTTTGAGAGGTGAGAGCTATGATAATTACTCATGCTACTGATATTGGTTGTGTACGTACTACAAATGAAGATAGTTATCTTTGTATTGAACCACATATTTATGCAGTTGCAGATGGCATGGGAGGACATGCAGCTGGAGAGATTGCCAGTCGCATAATGGTGGATACTATAAAATTTCATTTGGAGAATAAAAATCCTGATGAATGTAGTGAAGAATGTTTAAAATCTGTTGTCTTAGAAGCGAATAAACAAATTATGAAAGCTTCTAGTGAAAATCCTGATTATAATGGCATGGGGACTACGATTAGTCTATTTTATGTTCATTATGGCTATGCCACATGGGCTCATGTAGGTGATAGCAGAATTTACTTATTGCGCAATGGTCAAATTTATCAATTGACAAATGACCATTCTTTGGTGAATGAATTATTAAAACAAAATAAAATCACAACACAGGAAGCTGAAAATTATCCACATAAGAATATTTTAACAAGAGCAGCTGGTGTTTCTGTGAATTTAAATGTAGATACAGGTTATTGTGATGTTTTACAAGCGGATAAATTCCTTATTTGCTCTGATGGCCTTACAAATATGGTAGATAATGAGGAGCTAAAAAATATCTGTTATGATAGTAATATAAAAGATAAAGCTCAACATTTAGTACAAAGAGCAATTAATTATGGTGGAAAAGACAATATTACATGTATCGTGGTGGAAATATCATGATAAAAAAGGGATATATTACATTAGTATTTTCAATTTTATTATTATTTTTGGGTACATTATTAATCAATATCAAAAATAATACTTTGACTAATGAAGCATTTATTCCAGCTGGAATATTATCTGTTATTTTTATCGTAGTACAGATAATAAGCGTCAAATTGCGAAAAAATGCGGATAATTATTTATTATCATTAGTCATGTTTATGTCGAGTATCAGTGCTATCATGATTTTGCGATTGAAGCCAGATTTATATATGCATCAGATAGTATGGATATGTATAGGGCTTATTGTATTTTTGATAATTGTAACAGTATCTGATAGGTTGTTAGAATTATTGGATTATCCTTATGTACTAGGATTTGGAGCTTTGATAATTATTTGTTCTGTACTTATATTTGGTACAGATATCGGTGGTAACCGCAACTGGATTATCTTAGGGCCTATTCAAGTACAGCCTTCAGAATTTGCGAAATTATTGATTATAGCCTTTTTATCTTCGTTTTTATCCGAAAATAAAAATGTCTTAGTATTGCCTAGTCGTGGCTGGAAATTCATTCATTTACCGCCATTTAGATTTTTAGCTCCATTGTTATTGATATGGAGTGCATCAATTTTGATGTTTGTAAGTCTTCGAGATTTAGGCTCAGCATTATTATTTTTTGGTATAGTTGTCATCATGACTTATGTAGCTACAGGTAAAAAATTATATGTAGCGATAGCATTATTTTTCTTTTCATTATCTTCATATATAAGTTATTTATTGTTTGCTCACGTGCAAACTCGTGTAGCTATTTGGTTACATCCTTGGGACGACCCGATGGGCAGTGCTTATCAAATAGTACAATCATTATTTGCTTTTGGTTATGGCGGAGTTTTCGGCACAGGATATACATCTGGCTTTCCTCGTTTAATACCAGAAGTTCATACTGATTTTATTTTTGCTGCTATTGGAGAAGAATTTGGTTTAATAGGTGTAACCTTTTTATTGTTGGCATATTTATTATTATTTATGCGAGGCGTAAAAGCTGCCTTACTTTTGACTAATGAAAAATATAAATTGATGGCATTTGGCTTAGCTATAACTTTATTATTACAGACATTTATTATATTAGCTGGTGTAACTAAGCTGTTACCACTCACAGGTATTACTTTACCTTTTATTAGTTATGGTGGTAGTTCTATGGTTTCATCTTTCATTTCACTAGGGCTATTATATGCTCTCAGTAGTAAGGAGAGATAAGTTTGCATAGACAAAATAGTATAGATAAACATATATATACAATCGTAAAAGTATTTATTGGCTTATTTGCAATAATCTTTATTAATCTAGCATATATTCAAATATATCAAGCTGAAGATTTATTAAAAGATAGTCATAATTCACATGTAGCAGAAAAAGCATTACAAGTACAACGCGGTAAAATTTTAGATAGAAATGGCGTGGTGCTTGCAGATACTACAGTGGAAAAAGATGGATTTAAAAGGGTATATCCTTATGGCGAGATTTTCGCTTCGCCAATTGGTTATGTAAGCGATAAATTAGGTTATGCTGGCATAGAAAGTACGCAAAATACTTATCTTGCTGGTAATAATTTAGTATTGCATGCATTAGGGCCTATTTCTCAAATTTTTGAACAAAATGTGGGAAATGATGTTCATTTAACACTCAATGCAGACTATCAACAAGCAGCTTATGACGCTTTAGGTAATCGCAAAGGGGCAGTTGTAGTTTTAAATCGTAAAACTGGTGAAGTATTAGCAATGGTTAGTAGACCAATGTTTAATCCAAATACGATTGATGAAGATTGGGATAATCTTCGTGTAGATGAAAATAGTCCTTTATTAAATCGTGCTAGTCAAGGTTTATATCCACCAGGTTCAGTAATCAAGCCTATGATAGGTGATGGTGTATTGACAAGTGGAGTAGCGACTACAGATACTGTGGTTAATTGTACAGGGGCTTTACAATTAAGCGGAGGATATTCTTTATCAGATAGTAGTGGAGAAGTTCACGGTGGTGTGAATTTAGCCAAAGCTATAGAGGAATCTTGTAATAGTTATTTTGGTACAATGGGTATACGTTTAGGTAGTGATGGTTTAAAAGAAACTTTCTCTCGTTTTGGTTATGACCAAGAACTTGATACAGATTTCATCAACAATAAACCACAATTACCTGATTTTGATAATTTAAGTGATGGAGAACTTGCTCAAGTAGGTATTGGGCAATCTACTTTACTCGTAACACCGCTTCGTATGTCTATGTTAGCTGGAAGTATAGGGAATGAAGGTATCATGATGAAACCTTTCGTAGTAAATGCCATTACAGCTCCAGATAATAGTATTTTAGAACAACATCAACCAATGACTTGGCGACAAGTATCTTCACCAGAAACAATAAATATCATCTATGAAGATATGAAAAATGTTATTAATCATGGTACAGGTACAAGAGCCAAAGTTCCTGGTATTGAAATGATAGGTAAAACAGGTACTGCTGAAAATTCTACAGGCAAAGACCACGCTTGGTTTATTGGTTGTGCAAATATGCCAAATGAAGATATTGCATTTGCTGTTATCGTAGAAAATAGCGGATTTGGTGGTAGTGAGGCTGCACCTATTATAAAAAATATACTCACAAGTATTTTAGCAAAGGAAGGGAAGTAA
>OGYU01002875.1_pt1 | contig 10739 bp, 10 predicted proteins | sample 1576581 | NCBI WGS metagenome assembly OGYU01 (sample SAMEA3541547, study PRJEB24748) | human gut metagenome | biome: human gut; feature: human-associated habitat; material: faeces | place: China | collected 2012 | reverse complement strand
TATCATGAGGAAATCCGTGGGACAGAGAATACCGGAAAAAGAAATCGCTAACTTCCAGTTTGCATATTTTATCAAAAGGTACATATTAAAATTAACACAAAGGGAGATGTTAGAATGAAAGCTCATGAATATTGGTCTGTCGGAGCATTGATAACGATGCTAGGAACTTTTTATAGCGGATATAAAGGTTCAAAATCAAGCCATAAATATTTTGCGGCAAGTTCTTTGCTTTGTATGATTATGGCTATTTATACAGGTCATAGGATAATATCTAAAAACAAGAAGACAGAGAAAGAATCAAACTCAATAGAAAATGAAGAATAATGAACCAACCTTGTGCCCACTGGGCACGAAGTTGGCACAGTCACTACGGTGTCAGGAGAAATCCTGGCATCTTTTTTTATGTCTTTTTACACTTCAAAAAATAATCTTAAAAAATTTCTAAAATCATGTCCGATTTTGTCGCTCCCAATACAGAGTATATGGAAGGCAAATTGAAAATCCTCTGATTTCCAAAAATCACAAACGTAAAAGAGGTTCAGACAGTTCTTCCGATTGCACCTTGACAATTGAAGGAGCTGATACATCTTGAGGAACATGCTTACCGGAGATAATCCGGCTCGTGCAGGCGAAGACTCCTATGGGAAGAGCAAAGCAATAATGATACCACCGAAAGGTACAGGACCTCTGCTGAAACAGAGACTGTGGCTGTATTTTTGCAGTCGGGTTATCTGGAATGATAACGATCAGATGTATATGTACAGACAAAGCAGAAAATTTCTCTTGTCATAGAAAATTCAAGATCTGCAGTTTCCGGGGAACAGCCAAAACTGGAAACTAACAGTTTTTCATCTGTTTTATCTGGATTCGTAATATAGTCCAGAGCTTTCTTGTCTGTTACTTTAATGGGGAAGATCTTAAGATACGCCAAAATTCTTTCTCCATCTCTTTCAATTCCTGCATTTCTTCAGAATACAGATCTCCGGTACTGTTTACTTTTTTCGCAATCTGATTAATATTCACACCGATCTTATGCATTTCCTCGTATTGTTTTTTTAATGGAGTAGTGTCTGTATTGACAATATAACCGTCAATTGCCATTTTACGAAGATAAGCTCCCATGTTTTTAGTCTTTGATTCAATCATCTTTCTGCGAATCAGCTTCTTTTCTTCGGGGGAAACACAAAACAAGATCTGTATATTTCTTTTTCTCTTTGCCATAGATAGGTTCTCCTTTCATTGGTTGCTCAAAGTAGTGGCTTTTGTGTTTTTGATTTAGGGCAGGGTTCCCTAAATTGCTGTTTTTTTGGAAGTGTATATACACTTCCTGTCCTTGTTATTTACCGGTGGCACAGCCGCCGGAAGAGAGTCTTTTGAAAAGAACCCTCTATAGATAAGGTATTCAGAGAAGAAAAATAGGACATCGCAGATCTGAGGTATGACGAAAGAAGGATTCTATGGTATAGTAAAATCTGAATGAGAAAAGAGGAAAAGAGGTCTTACCGATGTCACGGAAAAACCATGAAATGATAGATGGAAAATTACTGCAGACTGACAAGAAATATGCTCAGTTGAAATTAAAGCAGAAAGAGAAGATTGCAGAATGGATGTTCCAGGCAACCAGGGATTATTATATGAAAAAATACACTTTCCCAAACGACAAACATCTGGAAGAAGTGGTGGATATTGTGTATGAAAAAATTGAAGATGCAGAAATCTGGATTCCGTATGGAGAGGTATTCAAGCATTACAAATCCAAACGATCGGATATCAATAAACGTATCAGAAGATCTCTGAATGAAAAAGAAGAGAGTCGGATTGAGAAGGTTTGCTTTATGAATATGTGTATGATCCAAGATGACAAAGGAAATGTGCTGGCATTGGATAAAGTGAATGACAGCTATACAGGGACAACTTTTCCAGGTGGTCATGTGGAGCAGAACGAGATATTTCAAAAATCTATGATCCGGGAAGTTTGGGAAGAAACAGGTCTTACGATTGAAACACCGAAGCTCTGCGGTTTATATCATTGGCATAAGGGTGGAGTACATTATGTGATTACGCTGTACAGAGCTGATAGATTTATCGGAGAATTGACAAGTTCGGAGGAAGGGCAGGTGTATTGGATTCCGCTGGAAGAATTAAAAACCAAAGAATTGGCTACAGGTATGGAATACGTTTTACAGATCTTGGAGTCTGAGCAGGTGAATGAGTGTTATATGCATCTGGAAGCAGATGGATATGTTGGAGATTTATATTAAACGAAGTATCTACTTGGGATAAAATAGTTGTTGTGATGAAAATGGGAGAACAATAATGAATGAAAAATTAGAAATGGCAAAAAATTCCTTATATAATGCAAATGAAATAAAGGATATTAAAGAAAATCCGGTTGTTGAATCAGTTTTATTGGCACCTATAAAGGCAATCCCTGTTTTGGGGGATTTAATTGATTCATCAACAAATAAGTTATTAAATGATTTTCAGCAAAAGAAAGAACAGGAATTGTTAGATGTTATTTTGCAAGATGATCATTCTATAACATCGGAAATGGTAAATGATGTAGAGTTTATCATCAATTTTGCACGAGCAAAAGAGGCAGTGCAAAGGTTGGCAACGACCGATAAAGTTGAGTATTTTGGAAATCTTATACGAAATGGTTATTTGCAGGGGAAACATATAGATGGTAGTATTTTTGATGAATATATTCACATATTGAATACTATGTCGTATAGAGAAATACAATATTTAGTTGAATACAAAAAATATTGTGAAGATTCATCTAAAAGAGGTAAATCAACGAAACACATAAATGGTAGAACATATAGCAACAAATACGAATCGTTTTGCAATGAATATTCAAAGCAAATAAAGGTATCTCCAGGAGAAGTTGATTACGTGTTCTTACATATTAAACAAACGGGATTCATTGAGGAAGAATTTGAAACAGAGTCTGGAGATGTAGATGAAAATGATAATACATTTGACTCATTGGATGTTGAAAGTAAGGGATATTATATAACAAAAGAGTTTCTGGATTTTTATGAAATGGTTTTGAAAAGAAATGAAAATAATGGATAAATAAAATCACCGGCGGCACCGAGCCAATAAATTGTCTCGCCTCGCGGGTTAACCTGCTCGATCACGGACTGAGCTGCGTGACGACGGCCAAGGCGTGTCACGACTAATCCGGAGAGCTGGTCAATCGTTGTATTGGGAATATTGACATTCAGCAGGAACGGTGCGGGAAGCGGATTTTTAATAAAGTTGTCCACAATATACTCAGCGACCTCCGCGGCGGAATCCAAACAGGACCAACCCGAATGCACTTGAGAAAAAGCAAAGGACGGGCAGCCAAATAAAAAGCCTTCCATCGCGGCTGCAACAGTACCGGAATAAAGCACATCGTCGCCCATATTTTGTCCGCAGTTGATGCCGCTTAAAACGATATCGGGTTTTTGGGGGAGTAAACCGGTTAAAGCAATGTGAACACAATCTGAGGGTGTGCCGTTCACAAAGAAAACATTTTCCTGAACCTGACGGACGGAAAGCGGACGGTTAAGCGTTAAAGAATTGCTGGCGCCGCTGTGATTTTGCTCGGGCGCTACTACTGTGACATTGCCGAATCGGCGAATACGACGAGCGAGTTCCTGAATGCCGGGGGCTAAGTAACCGTCGTCGTTTGAAATCAAAATGTTCATCGCTTCCTCAAAGATAGCCGAAGTGTTCAGCCCTCAATTATCGCGATTTTCCGAGATCTTATCCAATGCCACGCGCGCAGAGCGAGGACCGAATACGGGAAAGTATTTTTGAGGAGCTCCGAAAAGGCAAAAGCCGTAGGTTTACTGAATCACTACGGCTGCACATCAATGTCGGCAATCGGCCGACGAAATTTTTAGTCCTGTCGAAAAGTTAGGCAGTCGCCTTAGACAAGGTCATTCCTGCAGATACAGTAACGACTTTTTGCTTCTTCTCTTTTTTCTCAGACTTTTTAGCAAGGGAGATCAATTGGAGAGAAGCCCCGGCTAATAAAAGACGAGTTTTCATCGGAAGAGATTCAGGCATTTACCTGTCTTTAGTAACGATTTAGTAGTTAATCTTATTTAATTGCCGCCCAAATGAACAGAGCGGTTTTCCTTTACCCTTACTTTAATTTTAAACTTATCGTATTGGCGTGTTAATTTATAGTATAATTATTCATGTTAAAAGGTTTTTCGGAGCATTCGATGTTTCTATCAATCAGGAAAATTCGAAATCAGCGTTACCTCTACCTCCTCGAGACCGTCCCTGGGAAAAAGAAGGGCACGCACACGAATCGGATTGTTAAGAACCTCGGCAACTTCGACAAACTCCCCGAAGAAGTCAGAAACGCTTACCTTGATAAAAAGGCAAAGCGGGAATTGGCAAAAAGCTTCGAACTCAAACTTCGAGAAAAAGACATCAGCTCCGCGGTCGATACGGTTGCAAAAACTGATGCGGCACCTACCCGGATAAGCAATTTCAATCGGCTCTTTCCTCTTAACTACGGTCATCTGGCGCTCAAGCCGCTCTGGGAGAAAGATCTGGGGCTGAAATATAAGATTGAGTACCTTCAAAAATCTTCAACAGAAATCAAGACCTGGCGTCTTAACGACCTCCTGTTCTACCTTTGTGCCCTAAAACTTATCGATCCGAAGTCCTACTTCAGCGCAAGCAACTCCAAAAGTAACTTCCTGTATTGTCCTTGGAACAATGTGGTTCAGGATAATTTTTACCGAGCTCTGGACTTTGTGTACGATCACAGGGAGAGTTTGATTAAGCACGCCGTCAAGAGCCGCCTGGAGCAAACTAAGGGGCAGATTAAGGTCGCCTTCTTCGACTGTACGAATACTTGGTTTGAAACGCCTTATGATGACATCACTTGGCAAGTAATCCGGTACACAAGAAAAACCACGCTTCGGCTGCGTGATCAATCTCTTTCTAACGAGGAAATACAAGCTTATTTGGAAAGCAATGAATTTCTGGAAAATCTTACTGATGAGCTTGAACTTAACAAAGAAGATGTTCTGAGGATGCGCGGGCGCTCGAAGGAAAGCCGCTTTGCTCAGCCTATCGTTACGGTAGCTCTTGCGATTGACCAGACGGGCTTCCCGATTGACTGCAAGGTCTATGCCGGCAATATCGCCGAGATACATACAGTCGAGCCGATGATCGAGAGCTTAAAAAAGAAATACTCGGTCAAAGACATTTACTTTGTGGCTGATAAAGGACTTAATTCCGGACAGAAGCTTGAGAAAATCCAAGAGGAGAAACTCGGCTTCGTCGTCGCTCAAAAGATTAACGCTCAGCAGGAAAAGTTCGAGAAAGAGATGCTCGATCTCACTGGCTATCGGAATTACATCGTCGATGACTCAGGCATGTTCCGAGTCAAGTCCGAAGGCAGCGTTGATAAAGACAAAGCCCGCTTCAAGGTCTGTGATCACGTTAAGAAGTTTTACGTTGAAATAGAAGGAACAACTAAAAGCGGGAAGCCAAAGAAAGAGCAGCGTTCTATCAATTGCAAAATCGTCTATACATTTAGTCCGGCTCGTCGGGAAAGGGAACTAAAGGATCTGGAAATGCAGATCTCAAAGGCTGCCAAGGCGGTCTCCGACGGCTACCTGGCCGGTAACCCTTACAAAAGCGGATGGCGAGCTTTACTTCAAACCAATAAAGAAGCCGCACAGACGCCGGAAGAAAAAGAGCAATATCGGGCCGTCGGGCTAAAACAAGACATTATCGAGGAACGGCGCAGAAATGCCGGTTACGCGGCACTTGTCTTCTCTCATCCCAAGGACAAGGATGCTGCTGCGCTCACTGGCGAAGAAGTCCTGACGACATATCACCGCCTGGCAGGAATTGAAGACTGCTTCCGAGTAATGAAAAGTTCCTTCAGCATCCGTCCGGTTCACGTTCGTCTTAAAGAGCATATCGTTGCTCACTGCTACCTGTGTGTTCTGTCCCTGATGCTTATGAGACTGGTTCAGGAAAAACTTGAAGCTAAAAAATACACTTGCTCAGCTGAAAAAATAACCCATGCCCTGGCTCAAGCCCTGGTGCTTCCAACTCCTTCCTCTGACGGAATGCCTCAAATGTGGCTGAATATGGGTCTGGATCCGCAGTTCCATAGGCCGGAGTTCACCGGAAAGAAAAAAGCCCGTCTCAGCCAGAATGCTCTGGAAGATCAGGGGTCTGTCTGGCACACCTACGAGAAGCATAGAGAGGAGACTCCGTTTGCTGTCGACCAAATTCTAGAAGCCGTTGGGTTAAATAAGCTTCCCCTGTACGGCTCAACGGGTGAAATCAAAAGAATCCTTGGAATCCACTCTGTGACAGAAGAAAACATGCTTGCTCCTGAGTATTTAGAGAACTACCGACATGTAGTGAACGATAACTTGAGGAGTTAACACGAAAAGAAAAAAATGAAAATCTACTATAAGCCCCGTCTATCGGGACTTTGCGCGATATAAGGGGCTAAACACAGGGAAGAGATTCAGGCATTTAGTCCTCAAAGGTTGTTATGAAATCACCTTCCAATTTAGTAACTTAATATGACAGCTTTATGACAAAAATGACATAAATTTCAAAATTAAGTGTTTATCCTTAAACACTTACCATGACGCGGAAACCTCTTTTTTCAAGTTTATCTCGAATTTTACAAAGAGACTCCTTGTCCGCCTTTTTTAACCCTGCAGCCGGAGTGTCGCGATCAAGGGTATAAATCATTACCTCCCGAGGCTTGATTTCTTCGAGCACGTCAATCCAGGGATTTACAAACTCGTCTATCGTATTATCCACAGACTGCCCTTCAAACTCGCCTTTCATGAACATCGTCTGGATAATCGGACGAACCGGCATATTTTTAAGCTTTTCGATGACTTCTTTTACGTCGTACTTGGCGTTCGGACGATCAATCCGCCTGATGTAGTCCGCGTTCACGGTATCGAGTTTCATAATCGGGTTGTCCACTTTTGCTAAAGCTTTAACTACTCTGTCGCGAGCCAGAAATGTGGAATTGCTTAAGACGCTGATTTTAGCGTTGGGAAAATAACGATCTCGAAGTTCAATCGTATCGTCAATGATGAGGTAAAAATCAGGGTGAGAAGTCGGTTCTCCGTTTCCGGCGAACGTAAAGACATCGGGTACGACTCCTGTTTTCTGCAGATAGATGAGTTTCTTTTCTAACGCAGTACGGACTTCTTCGCGCGTAGGCAATTTGCGCTTAGCATCGTGATCTTTATTAAAGCCGCATTCACAGTACACGCAGTCAAAAGAACAGACTTTAGCTTCAGCCGGCAAGAGATTGATACCTAAAGAAGTGCCTAAGCGTCTGGAATGAACCGGCCCGAAGATTGGTGAAGGAAAAAGAATACAAGCCATGCTGAATTCCTCCGTAACAGCCGCAGAAAACAAAAAGGTTGTCGCTTGGACAACCTTTCGAGAATTTGTGGTCGGGGCGGCGGGATTCGAACTCGCGACCCCTTGCACCCCATGCAAGTGCGCTACCAGGCTGCGCTACGCCCCGACTCAAGAACCGTGATATTACACGATTTTTTTTAATTGTGCAAAAACTCTTCGATTTTTTCTAAGTTATAGACGACAGAATCAAATTCGTCCCAATCGATTTCCGGCTGAGCAAACGCTCCGGCCCCATCAAAACCGGGTAGATAAGCTTCCGGAAGCTGCGGCGCCGAAGCGCCGGCTTTTGCTTCCCTGTCTTCTTTATTCAAAATTTCTCTTGCCGCATCAATACGATAGCCTTCTCCGTAGAGCAACTCCCGTATTCTGCGGGCAATCAAAATATCTTTTGCGCGGTAAGCACGCTGGCTGCCGCGCTTCATCGGTCTGAGCTGAGAAAATTCTTTTTCCCAAAACCTCAGGACATAATCTTTTACACCACAAAGTGAGCTCGCTTCCCGAATCGGAAAATACCTTTTCGAAGGTATCGGCGGCAATTCAGGAAGCTTTTTCTTTCTGGGCATCCGCTATCAAGCCTTTTGGCGGAGGTTGTAATCGATAAAGTCCGTCAGTTTCTTGGAAGGATGAAAGTAGACATCCAAACGGGTCGGAGCGTCAAACCATTCCTTGGCCTCCGGGTCAAAGAACATTTTGTATGCTCTGCCGCAGATTTCAAACCTGCCGAGTGTCGTGAGTTTTACCTCTTCTCCGGTTGCTAAAACATCCGAAATGGTCTGGAAAAACTGAGTCACAAAAACTCGAGACATCTCGCGGCTGAAACCGAGCTCCTCGAAAAGAACTTCTTCGAGCGTGCTGCGGTTCATTGTGTTCTTATCCCCAAGCAACTCTTTGACGAGTTCAAAATTGTCAGGACCAATGTTTGCCATGACTTCCCCTTAATCTCTCAAGACTGCGCCCTCTTTAGCGAGGGCTTCTACCACAGCGGCGACGGCCTCGTCAGCCTCTTCTTCAGAAAGCTGAGCATCCGGACGCTGGAGCAACATGTTAAACGCAAGGCTCTTCTTCCCTACATTAGCACCATCCTGAGGTTTGTAAAGATCAAAGAGTTTGAAAGATGACAAACTCAGCAGGCGCGGATCTTTCTTCGCGGCCTTGCGAACGGCGTCCATCAGTTTCTGAACCGGAACTGCATCGTCAATAAACACGGCGACGTCGCGGGACATCGGCTGGAATTTAGACAGGCTGCGGTTGACCGGAACTCCGACATCAAGAAGCGCTTCTTCCTTGAGCTCGAAGACGACCGGAGAATGCGGCAGCTCATACTTATGAGCGAGCTCGGGATGAAGCTCTCCAATAAATCCGATTTCTTCGCCGTCGAGATAAACAGTAGCGGCGCGTCCCGGATGGAGTGCAGGATGGTTAGATTTTTCAAAGCGGAGGTTGCGGCCCGGAAGCAGCATCTCAACCGCCCCCTTCAAGTCGAAGAAGTCAAAGTTTCTAGCCTTCTCTCCCCACTGAGCCGGGCGAGCTGAGCCGTATACCAGAGCGGCAAGATGCAGCGGCTGATACACGCCTTCAACGGCAGCGTCGGAGCCCTTAACGGAGGGATCACGTCTGAAGATACGGCCTAATTCAAACAAGGCTGCTCTGTCGGCTTTACGATTGAGGTTGTACTTAAGACGATCCACCAAGCCGGAGATCAGCTGTGTTCTCATGACAGCCATCTGGGAAGCGATCGGATTCAAAACTTTAATCGGATCCTTAACTTCGGCAAAGTCTGCTTCCGCTTCTTCACTGATGAAGGAGTAGTTAATCAGCTCCTGGAATCCTAAGCCGGCCATCTTCTTGCGAAGTTCATGACGGTCGAGTTTGGCTTCAGGACGTTCGAGCATGGCTACGCGAGCCAGCGGAGGAATTTCCGTCAGGTTCTGATAACCGTAAAGGCGAGCAACTTCTTCGATCAGGTCTTCTTCAATCTCGATGTCAAAGCGATAGCTCGGAGCATCCACAACGAATGTGTCTCCTTCTTTCTTGAAAGAGAAGCCTAAGCGAGTAAAGCACTCGGCCATTTTGTCGTCGGAGATATCTGCACCGATAACTTTTCTGCAGCGGTCAGCTCTCATGCGAACGGGCTCGCGAACCGGAAGCTCTTCAATTTCGTCGACAACCGGACCAACCTTCGTTTCAGAGGTACCGCAGATCTCGAGAATCAGTCGAGTGATATATTCCATATGGTCCACGTTGGACTGGAAATCCACCCCGCGCTCGAAGCGATAAGCAGCGTCCGTGGAGAAGTTTAATTTTCTGCAGCGGCCTTGAATGGCTTTGGGCCACCAGAAAGCAGCCTCAATAAAGACATTTTTCGTGTCTAATGAAACAGCAGCATGATCGCCGCCCATGATGCCGCCGATGGCTTCAATACCGTTGTTATCGCTAATCACACCAAAGTACGGATCGATATCAACAGTCTGACCGTTAAGGAGTTCGGCTTTCTCACCTTCTTTACCCCAGCGAACGGTCAGAGGACCGTCAAGCTTATCGAGGTCAAAAATATGAGTCGGACGGCCGAGCTCGAGCATGACGTAATTGGAAATGTCCACCAATGCAGAAATCGAACGCTGCCCGGAACGCTCCAGACGGCCCTTCATCCACTGAGGAGTCGGAGCCTTAGCATTGACGCCGCAGACCACACGGCCGGCGAAGCGTCCGCAAAGATCCGGAGCTTCATTGCGTACTTCGTGAACGCAGTCACAGGTAGCCGGAACCGGAGAGAAATCCGGGAGGGAAAGCTCGGCACCGGTCAGCGCTCTCAAATCACGGCCGACACCGATCACGCTTAAAGCGTCACCGCGGTTCGGAGTTGCTTTGACTTCAATCTTCTTGTCGTCAAGACGTTCGTAGACGCGAATGTCTTCACCGACAGGGGCGTCTTCCGGAAGAATCCACAGACCGGAATGATCTTCGCTGATGCCTAATTCTCTGCTGGAGCAAAGCATACCGTTGCTCTCGACACCGCGGAGTTTGGCCTTTTTAATCTTAAAGTCGCCCGGAAGCACGGCGCCGATGGTAGCGCACGGAACCTTGACTCCGGCTCTAACGTTCGGAGCACCGCAGACGATTTGCACAGGTTCCTCTTTACCGATATCCACCGTGCAGACATGCAGTTTGTCTGCATTCGGATGCTGTTCGCAGGTCAATACCTGAGCAACGACCACACCGGTGAAGGCCGGCGCAATCGGTTCTGCGCCTTCGATTTCCAGGCCGCCCATCGTCAGGGTTTCGCACAGCTCATCGCTGTTGAG
>OGYU01002874.1_pt1 | contig 10747 bp, 10 predicted proteins | sample 1576581 | NCBI WGS metagenome assembly OGYU01 (sample SAMEA3541547, study PRJEB24748) | human gut metagenome | biome: human gut; feature: human-associated habitat; material: faeces | place: China | collected 2012 | reverse complement strand
CAGCTTCGTAAGACTTGTCCAGTGCGCCCTGAAGCGTGTAAGCATTGCAGGTAACACCCAGAACACGTCCGCCGTTTGTGTAGAATTTGCCGTCCTCGTACTTAGTGCCTGCGTGATAAATAAACGCTCCGTCTACCTGACCCTTGTCGTCCATACCGAACATCTCGATACCTTTTTTGTACTTAACAGGATATCCTCCGCTGGCCATAACAACACAAGTGCAGTAACCCGACTTCCAGCCGATCTTGACATCAGCCAGCCTGTGTTCATAAATAGCCTCAAATATCTCGCAAAGATCACCCTCCAGCATAGGAAGAACGACCTGCGTTTCAGGGTCGCCAAAACGGCAGTTGTATTCAATTACCTTTGGACCATTAGGTGTGAGCATAAGTCCGAAATACAAACAGCCCTCAAAAGTCCTGCCTTCAGCATTCATTGCATTGATAGTCGGCAGGAAGATCTTCTCCATGCACTCCTTGGCAATGTCCTCAGTGTAGTAAGGGTTAGGTGCAACAGTACCCATTCCGCCTGTGTTCAGACCCTTGTCGCCGTCCAACGCTCTCTTGTGATCCATTGAAGAGATCATAGGAACAACAGTCTTGCCGTCAGTGAATGCAAGCACAGAAACCTCAGGACCTGTGAGATATTCCTCCACAACGATAGTGGAGCTGCTCTCACCGAACTGCTTGTCATCTATCATGGAGTGTATAGCCTCCACAGCCTCTTTCTCATTCTCCGCCAGAATAACGCCCTTGCCAAGTGCAAGTCCGTCAGCCTTTATAACAGCAGGGTATGTGTTCTGTTCCTTGACATATTTTATAGCGTCCTCACTGTTTGTGAACACCTCGTATTTGGCTGTAGGAATATTGTATTTCTTCATAAGATCCTTAGAAAAGACCTTTGAACCCTCGATTATAGCCGCATTTTTCTTAGGACCAAAGGTCTTGAAACCCTCAGCCTGCAAAGCGTCTACCATTCCAAGTACAAGCGGATCGTCAGGTGCAACAGCCACCATGTCTACTTTAAGCTTCTTTGCCAGAGCCACAACGCCCTCGATATCTGTTGCCGCAACATCAAAACATTCTGCATAGCGTGAAATGCCACCGTTTCCGGGTGTGCAGTAAAGCTTTCCTACCTTAGGGGACTCCGCAAGCTTCATAACGATAGCGTGTTCACGTCCGCCTCCGCCAACAACTAATATGTCCATTTTCAGACCTCCTCAGTGTGTTTTTCCAATTATAACAATACCGCACACCTATGCTGTGCGGTATCGTCATTTATTTACTTCGTATATTATTACTTAAGCTTAAAGCTGTCAAGAACTGTCTTGAACTCGTCAGAAAGCTTGCTGTAAGCGTTCTCGCTTGCACCATATGTGATAACAACAAGGTTGCCGTTGTCAGAAGTGATTATCTGATTGAGCAGTACCTTCTGTGAGCCGATCTCGCCTGTTACGTCAACAATGTAAGCGTCCTTGCCTGCAAACTTATCTTCCTTGTCGTTTGTAACAGTGTAGCCGTCCATGGAATTATATGTTTGCTTGATCTGGTCAGCATAATCACTTGCTGTAAGACCATTGAGCAGATCGTTTGACATTGAGATAACGTTGATAGAAGCAGACTCAAGCTCAGCATCATCGCCTGCGTCAGCGTATGTGAACATTACGTCAACACCAGCGGACTCCTGCATTGCCCACTTCTTTGAGTCGATCTTGAAAGTATACAGATCGCTTGTGTAAAAGTCATTCTCATATGTGCCTTTAGCCTCGTCGCCAGTGCTTGTTGTGTCGTCAGCAGAAGTTGTTGTGTCAGCAACTGACTCCTCAGGTGCAGCAGTTGTAGTTGTTGTGTCAGCCTTAGACTCGACAGCAGGTGCGGCTGTAGTTGTAGTAGTTGTTGTTTTAGCCTCCGCCTTTGACTCGTTCTCAGAATCATTTGACTCTGAGCAGCCTGTAACTGCGAATACCATTGACAGTGCCATGAGTGATGCAAGTAACTTTTTCATAATAAATTTCTCCTTTTTTTCTTGACCTTTATTGTTTTGCATTAATGCACAAAAATTAGTGATGGAACAATCTTATTCCAGTGAATGCCATTGCCATGTTGTACTTGTTGCAAGTCATGATAACATGATCGTCCCTGATAGATCCGCCCGGCTCGGCAATGTAAGCCACACCGCTCTTTTTAGCTCTCTCGATGTTGTCACCGAATGGGAAGAAAGCGTCAGAACCAAGGCAAACGCCTGTGTTCTTAGCAAGCCATTCCTTCTTTTCAGCCTCAGTGAGCACCTCAGGCTTTACCTTGAATGTGTTCTGCCATACGCCCTCAGCCAGTACATCATCATGCTCGTCAGAAATGTAAACGTCGATAGCGTTATCTCTGTCAGGACGTCTTATGTTGTCAACGAACTGAAGTCCCAGAACCTTTGGGTGCTGTCTGAGCCACCAGATGTCAGCCTTGTTTCCTGCCAGTCTTGTGCAGTGTATTCTTGACTGCTGACCTGCACCGATACCGATAGCCTGACCGTCCTTTACATAGCAAACGCTGTTAGACTGTGTGTATTTAAGTGTGATAAGTGAGATAACAAGATCAGTTTTCTTGTCCTCAGGAATCTCCTTGTTGTCTGTCACGATATTTGTGAGCATATCGTTGTCTATTTTCAGCTCGTTTCGACCCTGTTCAAAAGTTACGCCGAAAACCTGCTTTCTCTCAATAGGTGCAGGAACATAGTTCTCATCTATCTTGATGATGTTGTATGTACCCTTTCTCTTTGACTTGAGTATCTCAAGAGCCTCGTCAGTGTAGCCCGGTGCAATGATACCGTCAGAAACCTCTCTCTGGATCATCTTTGCAGTGCAAGCGTCGCACTCATCAGAAAGTGCGATAAAATCGCCGTATGATGACATTCTGTCAGCACCTCTTGCTCTCGCATAAGCGCTTGCAAGTGGAGTAAGCTCGCCCAGATCGTCAACAAAATATATCTTCTTTTCCACCTCGCTCAAAGGCTTGCCAATAGCAGCGCCCGCAGGTGAAACGTGCTTGAAAGAAGTTGCCGCACACATACCTGTTGCCTTTTTAAGCTCTCTTACCAACTGCCAGCCGTTGAATGCGTCAAGCAGATTGATGTAACCGGGCTTGCCGTTGAGTACCTCGATAGGGAGATCCTTGCCATCCTCCATAAATACTCTTGACGGCTTCTGATTAGGGTTGCAGCCGTATTTCAAAAGCATTTCATTTGCCATAATTTTTACCTCCGTTTATTTAACCTATTCACTCCGCAGATATTACTTGCTGTACTTATTAACTATCTTAGAAACAGCCTTGCCGCTTGCAATGTCAATGTATCTTACAAACAGCGATACCTTGTTGTCCTCGTTGAGCGCTTCCCAAAGCTTGCCGGTGAACTCCTCAATATCGTTAGGTATCTCCACCTTCTTAGGCTCGCCCTCAAAGCTTGGCAGAGGATTGCCGTCACCCATGTAAGTGTGGATAAAATGACCCACGCCGTTAAGAGGGTTGGTGTATGTGTAAGTAAATCTCTCGCAGCAGTCAGGGTTGCCGTCAGCGGACTTGAGTATGCTCATAGCATAATTATATGCGCCGTTCTCAACGTGCATGATACCTGAAATACGAGGAGTGTAGTTTGGAGCGTCGTCCTCATACTCTCTCGTCCTCAGTGACTGTTCAAAAGTCTGCTGCTTGTCCATAAGCTCGTAAATAGTGTCCGTCTGATCACCGTTTGTAACGATAGTCTTGTTTCCAAGCACACGAACAGGGGAGTATATAATAAGGTGTGGGTCAGAAAGCTTGCTAGGGTCAGCCGCTTCTGTCTTGATGCCGTCCTCAGTTTCCGTGAAAACTCTGTTTCTGGAATTAACACTTCTGCCCATGATAAAATAAGCCGTTACCGCACTCTTTCCGTCAGCAGATTTGCCTATAACTATTCCTCTGCCCGGATATGAGTTGCTTTTAAGCTCGTCATAAATATTAAGGGTCTTCATATCTTGTCCTCCATAATTTTTCTCAGTCTTTAAGGTCAACGTAGGCCTTGCCGTCCTTAATGCTTATCCTGTCCTCGCAGAACAGCGAAACCGCCTTAGGCAAAAGCTTCCATTCAACGTTTTCCATTATCTTCTTCTGTAAACTCTCAGGCGTATCGTCATTTGCAACATCTACAGCGCCCTGTAAAATAATAGCACCTGCGTCAGCCTTTTCGTTTACAAAATGTATAGTCGCACCCGATACCTTTACACCATATTCCAAAGCCTTTTCATGAACTCTAAGTCCATAAAAACCCTCGCCGCAGAATGACGGTATCAGTGCAGGGTGAACGTTTATTATCCTGTAAGGATAAGCCTTTGTAACGCATTCGTCAAGAATTATCATAAATCCGGCCAGCACCACAAGATCAGCCTCTTGCCTGTTAAGCTCAGCCAGAATAGCCTCGCTGTAACTCTTGCCGTCAGCATATTCCTTTCTCGGAATAACGACAGTGCCGATACCTGCATTTTTCGCCCTCTCCAGAGCGTAAGCACCCTCTTTCGAGGATATGACGCAGGTTATCTTGCCGTTTTTTATAATGCCGCTTTTTTCAGCGTCAATAAGCGCCTGTAGGTTTGTTCCGCCGCCCGAAACAAGAACGCATATCTTCTTCATATCACTTTACCCTTAGCAGATGATAACGCCCATGTCAGAGTCAACAAGCTCGCCCAGAACGTAAGCTTCTTCGCCTGCCGCCTTGATAGCTTCGATAGCCTTGTCAGCGTCAGCCTTGTCAACAACAACTGTCATACCAACGCCCATGTTGAATGTGTTGAACATATCTCTCTCAGGAATGTTTCCTGTCTTTGCGATAACGTCGAAAATAGGAAGCACCTGAACGTCGCTTCTTGCTATCTTAACAGAAAGTCCGCTTGGAAGTGAACGTGGAATGTTCTCATAGAATCCGCCGCCTGTGATGTGAGATATAGCCTTTACCTTAACAGAGTCAAGCAGGCTCATAACAGCCTTTACATAGATCTTTGTAGGTGTGAGAAGTGTCTCGCCAAGTGTCTTGCCAAGCTCGTCATAGTGAACAGAAAGAGTCTTTTCGTCAACGCTGAATACCTTTCTTACCAGTGAGAAGCCGTTTGAGTGTACACCGCTTGACTTTATAGCTATCATAACATCTCCGGCATTCTGAGTGCTTGGGTCAAGTATCTTGTCCTTGTCAACAACGCCAACAGAGAAGCCTGCAAGGTCATATTCGTCAACAGGGTAGAAACCTGGCATCTCAGCAGTTTCGCCGCCGATAAGCGCACAGCCTGACTGTACACAGCCCTCAGCAACACCTGAAACTATCTGAGCTATCTTCTCAGGATAGTTCTTGCCAACAGCGATGTAGTCAAGGAAAAACTGTGGCTTTGCACCGCAGCAGATAATGTCGTTTACGCACATTGCCACGCAGTCGATACCAACTGTGTCATGCTTGTCCATAAGAAAAGCTATCTTGAGCTTTGTGCCAACGCCGTCTGTGCCTGAAACGAGAACAGGCTTTGTGATACCTGTCATGTCAAGCTCAAACAGACCGCCGAAGCCGCCGATGCCGCTGAGAACACCGCTCGTCATGGTCCTTGCAACGTGCTGCTTCATAAGCTCAACTGCCTTGTAGCCAGCCGTTACGTCAACGCCTGCTTCCTTGTAGCTGTTTGAAAAACTGTTTGTATTCATGATAAAATATCCTTTCAGTTATTTACTTCTTTTCCGATATCTTCGATTCAAATTTGTCCTTAGGCATATCCTTAGGAACTTCGATAGGGTATTTCTCTGTAAAGCAGCCTACGCAGAAATCGCACTTTGAATTTCCCGCAAGCTTTTTAACGCTCTCAACACTGAGATATCCCAAGCTGTCTGCACCGATATATTCGCATATTTCTTCATTGGTCATCTTGCAGGCGATAAGATTTTCCTTGCTGTCTATATCCGTTCCGAAATAGCATGGTGCAATGAATGCAGGGGAGGAGATACGAACGTGAACTTCCTTTGCACCTGCGTCCCTCAGCAGCTTGACGATACGTCCCGAAGTCGTTCCTCTGACGATACTGTCGTCTATCATAACGACCCTCTTGCCCTTAACAGTGCTTGAAATAGCGTTGAGCTTTATCTTGACGGAGTTTGTCCTCTCTGTCTGGCTAGGCTGAATGAACGTCCTGCCTATGTATCTGTTCTTGATAAATCCGATGCCGTATGGTATGCCGCTTTCCTGAGAAAATCCCAGCGCAGCGTCAAGTCCCGAGTCAGGCACGCCTATGACGATATCAGCGTCAACAGGGTGTTCTCTCCAAAGATATTTTCCTGCCCTGAGCCTTGCCATGTGAACGCTCGACCCCTCGATAACAGAGTCAGGTCTAGCAAAATATACATATTCAAATACGCATATAGTACCCTTTTTACCACAGTGAGTCGTGATAGAGTTCACACCGTTTTTGTCAATAACTATCATTTCACCTGGTTTAAGATCTCTTATGTATTCAGCGCCGATGCTGTCAAAAGCACAGGTCTCCGACGCTACCACATAGCCGTCGTCTATCTTTCCGAGGCAAAGGGGTCTGAAGCCGTCAGGATCTCTCGCCGCAATAAGCTTTGTCGGCGACATAACGAGCAGCGAATACGCACCCTTTATCCTGTACATAGCCTTTTCAAGAGCCGCCTGTATAGACGGTGCTCTAAGACGTTCCTCGGTTATAGCGTATGATATGACCTCAGTATCATTTGTGCTGTGGAATATCATGCCCTTGTTTTCATATTGCTCTCTAAGTTCTCTTGCGTTAGTAAGATTTCCGTTGTGAGCGATAGCCATAGGACCCTTTATGTGACGAACAACAAGCGGCTGAGCGTTTGAAGCATTGCAGTTGCCTGTAGTCGAATATCTCACATGACCTATAGCAATATTGCCCTTGCCGAGCCGTTCGAGAGTTTCCTTGTCAAAAACCTGATTGACAAGACCCACGTCCTTGTGATAGCTGAATACGCCGTCGTCGTTTACAACGATACCGCAGCTTTCCTGACCTCTGTGCTGTAATGCGTAAAGAGATACATAAGTCTGAGCCGCAACATCGCTTGTCTTGTTAGTATAAATGCCGAAAACGCCGCATTCTTCATGGATACCTGTTACCAATTAAATCATTCCCTTCCGTTCCAGCAGTAGGTGCAAAGCTCACAGCTTGGCAGACCCACAGCCTTTACAGTGCCTTCAAGCGACTGGAATTCAACAGAGGTAAGCTTAAGTCTCCTGCATATCTCGTCCCTGAGGAGCTTGCCACGCTCAGTGCTTGAATCGCTGTATTCTTCAATGTATTTAACTCCCTCGATACCCTCGTTCTCATCAATGATCTGTCTTGCGATAAGTTCAAGCTCCGAGGTGCTGCGTGAAAAGTTAAGATACTTGCAGCCATACATGATAGGAGGACAGGCTGATCTCATGTGGACTTCCTTTGCACCGTTCTCATAAAGAAACTCAACAGTCTCTCTCATCTGAGTTCCTCTGACGATACTGTCGTCAACGAACAGAAGCTTCTTGCCCTCGATAAGTTCGTGAACAGGTATAAGCTTCATCTTCGCAACTCTGTTTCTCATAGACTGGCTTGTTGGCATAAAGCTTCTAGGCCATGTAGGAGTGTACTTGATGAACGGTCTTGCAAAAGGTATGCCGCTTTTGTTTGCATATCCTATAGCGTGAGGAACGCCCGAATCAGGTATTCCGCAAACGAAATCAACGTCAGGGAGCCTGCCGTTTTTCATATCGTTCTCCGCCATTATCTCGCCGTTGCGTGTTCGCATAAGTTCCACGTTCACGCCCTCATAGCAAGCGGTAGGGTAGCCGTAATAAGTCCAAAGGAAAGTGCAGATCTTTTTCTTGTCTGTACCCTCGCTGAGGATATTGTAGCCGTCCTTGGTTATCTCAGTTATCTCTCCCGCCTTTAGTTCGTGACAGGTGGAGTATCCAAGCTTCTGATATGCAAATGATTCAAAAGAAAAGCAATATCCGTCAGAACGCTGTCCTATTATAATAGGAAGCCGTCCGTCCTTATCTCTGGCAACGATCATCGACTTGTCTGTCATTATTGCAAGTGACATCGTGCCTTCTATCTTGTCCTGTGCGTATCTTATGCCGTCAACAAAGCTGTCCTTCTGTGCGATCAGCGCACCGATAAGCCCTGCGGAATTGATAGCGCCGCTGCTCATCGTTTCAAAGTTTGCGCAGCCCTTTTCAAGCAGTTCGTCAGCCAGTTTAGCGGCATTTTGTATTACACCGATAGAGCACACTGCGTAAAGTCCTAACTTTGAGCGTACCATTATCGGCTGAGGATCTGTGTCGCTTATGCAGCCGATACAGATGTTTCCTCTCATTTTGTCAACGTCTTTTTCAAATTTAGTACGAAATGGTGAGTTTTCAATGCTGTGAATATTTCTCTGAAAGCCAAGCTCAGGGGAGAATGAAGTCATTCCGCCCCGCCTTGTGCCTAAGTGTGAATGATAGTCGGTCCCGAAGAAAACGTCCTGAATACAGTCATTAGCTGAAACAGCTCCGAAAAAACCGCCCATAGATATTATTCTCCCATTACTCTCTTTATCATCTCATGGTAAGCCTCTTCAACGCCGCCCATGTCTCTTCTGAATCTGTCCTTGTCGAGCTTCTCGTGTGTCTTAGAATCCCAGAAACGGCAAGTATCAGGTGAGATCTCGTCAGCAAGAAGTATCTTTCCGTGGAATCTGCCGAACTCGATCTTGAAGTCGATAAGGTCAATGCCGATGTTCTTGAAGAAGCCAAGCATGAACTCATTTACCTTGAAAGCATACTTTGTGATATCCTCGATCTCTTCCTCAGTAGCAAGACCAAGACCAAGAGCATAATACTTGTTGATGAATGGGTCGCCAAGCTCGTCGCACTTGTAGCTGAACTCAAGTGTAGGCTGCTTGAGCTTTGTGCCTTCCTCGATGCCGAGCTTCTTTGAGAAGCTTCCTGCTGCAACGTTTCTTACGATAACTTCCAGCGGAACGATCTCGACCTTCTTAACGATAGTCTCTCTGTCAGAGATCTCCTCAACAAGATGAGTAGGGATACCCTCTTTTTCAAGAAGCTTGAACATATAGTTTGTCATTTTGTTATTGATAGCACCCTTGCCAACGATAGTGCCTTTCTTCTCGCCGTTGAAAGCAGTAGCGTCGTCCTTGTAATCAACGATAACAAGATCAGGGTCGTTAGTAGCGAATACTTTCTTAGCCTTGCCCTCATAGAGCTGTTCTGTCTTTACAATGTTTTCCATAGATTTATTCCTCCATAAAATTATTTACATTATTTATATGATATACCGAAAACATATCCACCGCCGCTTAAATATGCAGGGGCGAACATCGTTCGCCCGCCGACAGCAGAACTTCCCCGATATATCAAATATAACATACAGCCGAGCTATATGTCTGTATCAAAAAATCAAAGCGCAGCAAGCTTGTCCTGTAAAGCCTTGTCCTTAGCCACAACGCCGTCTATCATATCCTGCTTAGCCTTTTCAAGCTTATCAGCCAGACCCTCGTCAGAAAGAGCAAGCATCTGAATAGCAAGTATAGCAGCGTTCTTAGCGCCGTCAACTGCGACAGTGGCTACAGGGATACCACTAGGCATCTGAACGGTAGCAAGCAGAGCGTCCATGCCGTCGAAGTTAGCACCCTTGCAAGGGATACCGATAACAGGAAGCGTTGTGTGACCTGCAATAACTCCCGCAAGATGAGCCGCCATTCCGGCAGCGCAGATTATAACTCCGAAGCCGTTTTCCTTAGCCTTGTCAGCAAAATCGCTTGCAAGCGCAGGCGTTCTGTGAGCAGACATAACGTGACATTCGTAAGGAACACCGTAAGCTTTAAGTTCAGCAACAGCCTTGCTGACAACAGGAAAATCGCTGTCAGAACCCATTATTACCGCAACTTTTTTCATAAATTTATACCTCCAAGTAAAACAAAAAATTACAAATAAAAAACTGCAACAATGGCGTTGCAGTTTTAGTCAGTGCATAATTATATTGTTAGAGTGCAAAAAATCAAGGCAGGACGCAATTATACTTAAAGACCTACCCATAAAAGAATATGTAATTGATGAAAAACAGCACATTTCAGTCATACATCTCTCCTGAATACATACAAAAAATACTGCACAATATTACCAGACAGTAAAGCGGAGCAAAACTGTCTGCGAAAGCTTTTTTTACTGATTTTCTCCATAACAGCATACAAAGCCTTACAATAATATTGTACAATATTTATAGATAAATTTCAACACATATTTATATAAAATTTATATCAATTAATCTTTGATTTATTGTGAAATTTGTCTACATTAACTTTTTGTTCAGAAAATACTTGTATCAGTGATCTGACCGTTTGACAAGCTGTTGACGAGATCACGCATTTCCTCTTTGGAGCGAATACAGTGTGCCGAGTCGATTATCTGCTGTCTTTGAAGCGGATCCAGCTTAGCAAAGTAAGCATATGCCGCAGGCACCTGAGCAAGAGCCATAGACAGCCCCAGCGGCAATTCCTGCCCGTGAGCAAAAGAGTTATTTTTCATTTTTATCACCTCCGCATATATTATTTCCCGGGCAATAAAAATAATAAACCCTTACGATCTTATATGTGATACTGCACAATTTATCACATCGTAATTTGTGCAAACAAATGATTTATCTTTTAATTTGGCAACATTTCTGCAATTGTTG
>OGYU01002867.1_pt1 | contig 10763 bp, 11 predicted proteins | sample 1576581 | NCBI WGS metagenome assembly OGYU01 (sample SAMEA3541547, study PRJEB24748) | human gut metagenome | biome: human gut; feature: human-associated habitat; material: faeces | place: China | collected 2012 | reverse complement strand
GGAGTTTCTGGCCTCGGTGCTGGGGTTCACCAACGTGGACAACGCGGGCGTGTTGTTGACAAGATCGCTAAAGTCCGCACCGGTAGAGTCGGTTGGTATGACGATGTCCCGACCGAAGATGTCGTTATCGAAAAAGCTGAGGTTATCTAAGTGTCATTCAACGGCGTTGTTCCTGCTGAGAGCTGTCTCTCCAAAATTCCTCCTTTGCAAAATCCCGTCTTTATCGCCGATTTGCATTTAGCTGCCGACAAACCGGCAACTAAGGAGGCCTTTTTCAAGTTCCTCAAAAACGACGCCGCTCGTTTCTCCGAGCTCGTCATTCTTGGAGACCTCTTTGAATTCTGGGCCGGAGACGATCATGCTCCGGCCTATGCCGACATTTTGGAAGCCCTCAAAGCTTTCTTCCTCAACGGGCACCGCATCTATGTGATGCACGGAAACCGCGACTTTCTGCTCGGTAAAGGTTTTACCGCAGCCACCGGTGCTCAGCTCATTGCAGATCCGATTCCGGTTCAAGTCGGATTTGATCATATCCTTTTGTCCCACGGCGATATGTGGTGCACGCTGGATCCTGAATATCAGCAGTTCCGTGCGACCCTGCGCAGCCCCGATGTCCAGCGTCAGATCCTCGGTGAAAAACTTGAACACCGTATCGCTTTGGCCGGAGGCCTGCGCAATCAGAGCGCCTATGACAACCAAGAAAAAAGCAAGGAAGTCATGGATGTCGTCGTCAATGACGTCGCCCGTTCCGTGCGACAATATAGAACCAAAATCATTATTCACGGACATACCCACCGTCCTGCACACCATACGCACGTCAATGAAGACTCGCGTTTCGACCGCTGGGTACTGCCTGACTGGGATTTCGAAAACGGTCGTTCCCGCGGCGGCTACCTGAGCTTCGAGAACGGATATATTCATTTCGGACATTTGGACTGAAATGCTGATCGATTCACACTCTCACATTGATGGAGCTGAGTTTCAGCTCGATATCGACGAAGTTTTTGCCCGCATGAAAGAGGCCGAAGTCGGAGGCGCCTTAGTCGCCGGCACATCGCTTCAGGATTACGAGCGGGGCTTAAATTTCGCCAATGCACATAAAAACGTTTGGTACGCCGCCGGCGTTCATCCGAGTACCAAGGATGACGACCATGAAGCGAGCATCGAAGAACTCGTCGGACTCACTAAACCACAGAAAGTCGTTGCCATCGGCGAATGCGGTTTGGACTACTACTATGAGGAAGAGCCTTACGATGCTCAGCTCGAGCGTTTTGCCCGCCACATCGAGGCCGCAAAACTGGCAAATCTGCCGGTAATTGTCCACTCTCGTGACGCACAGGAAGACACGATTCGTCTGTTAAAAGAGCACGACGCAGGTTCGACAGGCTTTGTGCTCCACTGCTTCACAGGCGATAAGAAAATGGCTCAAGATGCGCTTGATCTCGGCGGCTATCTTTCTTTTTCGGGTATCGTCACGTTCAAGAACGCAACTCAGATTCAGGAAGTCGCGTCCTGGGTTCCGAGCGATCGATATCTCGTAGAAACCGATTGTCCTTACCTTGCTCCGATTCCGTTCCGCGGAAAGCGCAACGAACCTTCCTACGTTCGTTACGTTGCTCGTAAGGTCGCTTTTCTGCGGGCAGAGACGCTCGAAAAAGTAGCTGAAGATTCCACTCAAAACTTTTTCAGATTGTTCAGCAAGGCTGAATTACTATGATATACCGCAAATTAGCTTTACTTGCCGCTTCCTGCCTTTTATCGGTTTCCGCATTCGCAACGACATACGACGATGCCGTGGATGCCACATTTAAAAACGATGCCGACGCCTTAGCTCCTCTGCTTGCGAAAGGCCTCGACCCGAATACCGTCACCTCCAGCGGTGCCGGCGAACCGCTTTTAATGCTTGCCATCCGCAAGAATGCAAACAGCGTGATTGATCTGCTGCTTAAGCAGAAAAACATCAAGGTTGATCAGCCCAATACACTGAAAGAAACCCCGCTGATGATCGCAATCTTCCTGAAAGACAACGACGTGGCGAAAAAGTTAATTGCTCGCGGCGCCGCAGTTAACAATCCTAAAAACTGGTCTCCCCTGCACTACGCAGCCACGTCCGGCAACAAGGAAATGGTCAAGTACCTGATCAGCAAAGGCGCCGATGTGAACGCAAGAACGCTTCGCGGCATCACTCCGCTTTACATGGCAGCCAGAGAAGCCGATGCTGACACAGTCAAGCTCCTTTTGCATGCCGGAGCCCGCAAGGATTACTGTACCAACGATGAACTCGCTCCGTACGATATTGCCAAACAGCGCGGCAATTCGACTGAAGTGCAGAATCTTCTGAAATACGATCACTGCCGTTAATTCGCAGCACAAACTTATCACTCACGGCCCATCCATCCCGATGGGCCGGTTTTTTAATAAACCATGACACCGTCCCGTACTCTCGAACTTCTCGCTCCCTGCAGGACCTGCGATATCGGCATCGAAGCCTTCAAACACGGCGCTGATGCCATCTATATCGGCGGACCGCTTTTCAGCGCCCGCGCCAATGCCGGGAACTCCATGTCGGAAATAGAGCGTCTTGCTTCCTTCGCGCACCGTTTCAACGGACGTGTCTATATGGCACTGAATACGATCTTTTCCGATGAGGAACTGCCGGAGGCCGTAAGGCTCGCCCATCAGGCTTACCACGCAGGCGTTGATGCGCTGATCGTTCAAGACATGGGACTGCTGATGTGCGATCTGCCGCCGATCCAGCTGCATGCATCCACTCAGTGCGATATCCGCACCACGGAAAAAGCCGTGTTTCTGGAATCCATCGGCTTTTCTCAGATCGTCCCTGCTCGTGAACTGACTTTGGGGCAGATCCAAGAGATGGCTGAAGCGCTGAAAACCGCCCGAATTGAATTCTTTATTCACGGCGCGCTTTGCGTCAGCTACAGCGGTCAATGCTACGCCAGTCAAGCCTTTAAAGGCCGGAGCGCCAACCGCGGAGACTGCGCGCAAATCTGCCGCCTCCCGTTTGACCTCTTTGACGAGGAAGGCAAATCTATCAGCCGCGGCAAACATCTCCTTTCCTTGAAAGACAACAACCAGTCTCAGAACCTAGACGCCCTCATTGCCGCCGGCGTTCGCAGCTTCAAGATTGAAGGCAGATACAAGGACCTGACTTACGTCAAGAACACGACTGCTTTCTATCGTCGAGAACTTGATACTTGGCTGGAAAAGCACCCGGACTTTGAAGCTGAGAGCGACGGAAAAGTCGAATTTAACTTTGAGCCCTCGCTCGAGAACGCTTTCAACCGCGGAGCAACCGACTACTTTGTCAACGGCCGCAGCGACCATATGGAGGCCTTCAGCACGCCGAAAAATTCCGGCGCCGTCATCGGTCAAGTCGTTAAAGTCAATGACCGCTCTTTCTTAGTTAAAACAAAAAAAGAACTTCACAACGGCGACGGTCTCACTTTCTTTACCGACACTGACGAGCTCTCAGGACTCCTGATCAATCGTGCAGAGCAAAAAGACACGGGGCTTTGGGAGGTCTTCACACGCGAACCCTGCAGCCGCATTACCGGCCTGAAAGAAGGTCTTCGTTTAATGCGCAATAAAGACGCGGCTTGGCTGAAGCGGATGAATGCAGAGACAGCACTCAGAAAAATTCCGATCCGTATTGAAGCATCGGTACGTCTTGACGGCATTGACATTCGTGCCGATGACGGTCACGGCCATCAATCTGAAGTGACTCTGTTAGAACCTCTCCCTGAGGCAAAGAACCCTCAGGCCGTCAAAGACCAGGTTCTGAGAGCGCTGGGCAAGCTCGGCTCTTCTGACTTTATCGCCGATGACATCACCATTGAAGGTGAACATCCGGGCTTCATGAGCGCATCTGTCCTTAACGGTTTGCGCCGAGAATTAATTGCTCGCCTGGAGGAAGATCGATCTCAAAAAAGAGAAATTCTTCCTCAGGCAAAAGAAGATACAAAGGCTGTCTTCCCGGTAAAAGAGCTGGATTACCACGGAAACGTTATGAACAAGAAGGCTCTTGAGTTCTACCGACTGCACGGAACTCAAGTGACCGAGCCCGCTTTTGAGAAAGGCCAACACAAGGGCGAAACCGAAGTAATGCGCTGCCGCTACTGCATTCGTCATGCGCTGGATATTTGTCCGAAACAAGGCAAGCTGCGCGGAGAAAAAATTAAGCCGACTCCGTTAAAACTTCGCAGCGGAAAAATTGAACTCACCGCTCATTTCCACTGCAAGCCGTGCGAAATGTCGCTGATTACAAAGGTCTAGAACTTGAAGTTCATTTGAGCGCGGTTCTTGGCATCCGAAATTGCATCCAAGAGCCGCGAATATGCGGGAGAGTCCTGCGGCGTTAAAAGAAGCAGTTCCTGCCAAAATTCCGCCGCCTTGGCGTATTGACCGCTTTGGTAAGCCACAATGCCTCCGAGCTCAAGCGCGCGGATATTGGAAGGCTCGAGTTTTACGGCCTGCTCAAGATCCGATACTGCCTGCGAGCGGAGCATCGGGTCAGAAGTCTCCAATGCAAATACCGCACGCTGAACGCGATAATCCGCCGTCTTAGCAACACCGTTCGGTGAAACGCTAAAAGCCTCATTCATCGCATTTAACGCCTCTTTGTATTGTCCTTCTCTTCCATATTCGTCTGCCAAAGCGAGCCATGCTCTTACGGCTCTGGTGCTTTTTTGCGCCCATTTTCAAAAATCTTTGGCAAACCATACCGCTGGATTGTTGTAGGGAGCAGACAGGGAAAATAAAAAAATTTCCGCTGCGTTTGCCAAAACGCACCCTTTTCACCGTTGTAGTGGTGAACAGCGGGCAGAACACGCCGCCGCAATCGCTATATTGGTGGAGCAAGCCAGTATATCCGCAAACCAGAGCCGCCGAGGAAAGCGGTAGTTTTTTAGAGCAAGATTCTACCACGGTGCCAAAATCCGCATATCTGCGGTTTTGCCCCCTTTGGTAAATCTTGTTGGGGAGTGCCTTCCCCAAACCCTGCTCATGCGCCCTGTCGGGCGAGAAAGGAGGTCAACGCTTGAAGAAAAAATACAACACACCCCACCGCTGCCATGTGGTCAAAACCCGCATGACCGAGGAAGAATACGCCGACTTTACCGAGCGGCTGAAACACTATGACATGAGCCAATCCGAATTTATCCGGCAAGCCATTACACGGGCGACCATTCGCCCCATCGTTACCGTTTCCCCGGTCAATGATGAACTGCTGTCCGCTGTTGGAAAGTTGATAGCCGAATACGGAAAAATCGGCGGCAACCTTAATCAGATCGCCCGTGCCCTCAACGAATACGGAACGCCCTACAATACGCTGTCCGTTGAAGTGCGAGCCGCCATTTCCGACCTTGCCGCCTTAAAGTTTGAAGTCTTGCGAAAGGTAGGTGACGCTGTTGGCAACATTCAAGCATATCAGCTCTAAAAATGCGGACTACGGTGCAGCCGAGCAGTACCTCACCTTTGAACATGACGAGTTTACCATGAAGCCCACCCTTGATGAAAACGGGCGGCTCATGCTCAGGGAGGACTATCGAATAGCCACGCTGAACTGCGGCGACGAGGATTTTGCCGTTGCCTGTATGCGCTCCAATCTCCGCTATGGGAAGAACCAGAAGCGGGAAGATGTAAAAAGCCACCACTACATTATCAGCTTTGACCCACGGGACGCGGTGGACAACGGTTTGACCGTAGACCGGGCGCAGGCGTTGGGCGAGGAATTTTGCCGGAAGCAGTTTCCCGGACACCAAGCCATTGTCTGCACCCACCCGGACGGACACAACCACAGCGGCAATATCCATGTGCATATCGTTATCAATTCTCTGCGGATAGAGGAAGTTCCGTTCCTGCCTTACATGGACAGACCGGCAGACACCCGCACCGGGTGCAAACACCGCTGCACAGACGCGGCGATGGAATACTTCAAAGCCGAAGTCATGGAGCTGTGCCACCGGGAAAATCTCTATCAAATCGACCTTTTGCATGGCAGCAAAAACCGCATTACCGAGCGTGAGTATTGGGCGCAGCGGAAAGGGCAGGCAAAGCTGGACAAGGAAGCTGCCGCCTTGCCAGCCGAGGAGCAGCCAGCCAAGCCCACGAAGTTTGAAACAGACAAGGAAAAATTGCGGCAGACCATACGCACCGCGCTGTCCTCTGCCGCAAGCTATGGCGAGTTCGCCGCCGTTCTCTTGCAACAGGGCGTGACTGTCAAGGAGAGCCGAGGGCGGCTATCCTACCTCACGCCGGACAGGACAAAGCCCATTACCGCCCGCAAGCTGGGAGATGATTTTGACCGCGCTGCCGTTCTTGCCCTTTTGGAACAGAACGCCCACAGAGCCGCCGAGCAGACCGCAACCGTACCCGAATACCCCCGCAACATAAGGGAGCGTTTGCAGGGCAAAAAAGCTGTCCAAACCACCCCGGAAAAGGACGGTATTCAGCGCATGGTTGACCGGGCAGCGAAGCGAGCGGAGGGAAAGGGCGCGGGCTATGACCGCTGGGCGGCAGTCCACAATCTGAAACAAATGGCGGCTACCGTTGCCGCCTACGGGCAGTACGGCTATTCGCCGGAGGAGCTGGACGCAGCCCTTGTATCCGCCAATGCGGATTTACAGGACAGCACCGCCAAGCTGAAAGCCCTGGACGCTGCTATCCGGGAGAAAAAGGAACTTCAGACACAGGTGCTTGCCTATGCCAAGACCAAGCCTGCCCGTGACGGTCTGAAAGCGCAGAAAACGGAAAAAGCCCGCAGCGCCTACCGGGAACGGCACGAAAGCGATTTTATCATAGCGGACGCAGCCACCCGTTATTTTCGGGCGCATGGCGTTTCCAAGCTGCCAAGCCATAAAGCCCTGCAAGCGGAAATCGAGCAGCTTACCGCCGAAAAGAACGCCCATTACAACGAATACCGGGAGAAAAAAGCCCGTGTCAAGGAGCTGCATACCGTGAAAAGCAATCTTTCTCAAATCCTGCAAGGCGAGAAAGACAGAGAGAAAAAGCACGAACATGAGCGTTAAAAACCGCCCCGAAACGATACCAAAACGGGGATATGCCCTGCACCCTATCCGCAATACTGCCCACCTTTGAAACGGGGCGCACAGCGCAGGAAATCCCCGAAAATGACACCGAGAAACTACATTTTTACCGACCTATCCGCTTATACCAGCGGAAACGGCAGAAAGGAGCGAGAAATGCCACGCATGAGCAAAAAGCGGCGGTTGGAATGGAGCTTTTTCCTCAACCACCGAAACCGTATTACCTACAATGACCTTTGCCGGGGCTGCACACACGGCTGCAAGCAGAGCTTCCGGGCGATTATCGTCCTCTGCCCCCGGTATTTCTCTAAGAGATGGAAACACAGGGAGGACACCGCCAATGGCAGATAACCGCAAATATTACTACCTCAAACTGAAAGAAAACTTCTTCGACAGCGATTCCATTGTGCTGTTGGAGGACATGAAAGACGGGATTTTGTATTCCAATATCCTCTTGAAGCTGTACTTAAAATCGCTGAAAAATGGCGGCAGATTGCAGCTTGACGAGCATATCCCCTATACCGCCCAGATGATAGCCACGCTGACCCGTCACCAAATCGGGACGGTGGAACGGGCATTAGCCATCTTCCAGCAGTTAGGGCTTGTGGAGCAGCTTGACTGCGGGCTGCTTTATATGACCGACATCGAGCTGATGATCGGTCAATCCTCTACCGAAGCGGAACGGAAACGCGCCGCAAGGCTTGAAAACAAGGCACTTTTGCCGCCGCGGACAAATGGCGGACATTTGTCCGACATTCGTCCACCAGAGATAGAGATAAAGAAAGAGATAGATATAGAGTTAGAAAAAGAGGGAGAGTTAAAGGGACAAGCCCCCGCCCACAGCTACGGCAGATATGAGAATGTATTTCTGACCGATACGGAGCTTTCCGAACTGCAAGCGGAGCTGCCCGAAAAATGGGCGTACTACATTGAGCGGCTTTCCGGCTATATTGCGTCCACAGGCAAGAAATATAAAAACCACGCCGCCACTATCCGCAGATGGGCAGCAGACGATACCGCAAAGGCTGCCCCGAAACAGGGCATACCCGAATACACCTGCAAGGAGGGCGAGAGCTTATGAGTAATCTGTTTACAGAACGAGTTTTGAATATGACGGCTGTTACCCCACAGCCGGAGGACTACACGGGCGAGGACGGACTGCTTTACTGCGGCAAGTGTCACACTCCGAAAGAAGCCTACTTCCCGGAAAAGCAAGCCGCCCTGTTTGGGCGTGACCGCCACCCGGCAGAATGTGACTGCCAGAAAGCCCAGCGTTTGGAGCGTGAAGCCGCCGAACAGCGCAGAAAGCACCTTGACACCGTGGAGGACTTGAAACGCCGGGGATTTACCAATCCTACCATGCAGGAATGGACTTTCGCCAACGACAACGGGAAATGCCCGCAAATGGAGATTGCACACTTCTATGTGGAGCATTGGGAAATCATGCGCGAGGAAAATATCGGCTATCTGCTATGGGGCAAGGTCGGCACAGGAAAAAGCTATTTTGCCGGGTGTATCGCTAATGCCCTCATGGAGCAGGAAGTCGCTGTCCGCATGACGAACTTCTCTGCGATTTTGAATGACCTGACCGCCAGCTTTGAGGGGCGCAACGAGTATATCGAGCGTCTTTGCCGTTTTCCTCTGCTTATCATTGATGATTTTGGAATGGAGCGCGGCACAGAGTACGGTTTAGAACAGGTCTACAATGTGATTGACAGCCGCTACCGCAGCCGCAAGCCCTTAATCGTTACCACCAATCTGACATTGGACAGCCTGCAAAATCCGCTGGACACCGCCCATGCCCGGATTTATGACCGCCTTTTGGAAATGTGCGCCCCTATCCTCTTTACGGGAGAGAACTTCCGCCGTGAAACGGCGCAAGCCAAGCTGAACAGACTAAAAGAATTGATGAAATGAAAGGAGTTGCCTATGGCAGAGAACAAGCAGAACACCACCCCGGAACGCCGCCCGGACTGCGTGACAGAGATCCGCATGGGCAACACCGTCCTTGTCGTTTCCGGCTTTTTCAAAAAAGATACCACCGACACCGCAGCCGATAAGATGATGAAAGTGCTGGAGGCGGAAGCCGCCGCAGGACACAAAGCCCAGCTTTCGCCCTAACGCTACAAGCCGCACAGAAAAATCGTCATTTTACCGGGCGGTAAAGAAGCAGAAGCCGCTATACAGACAGCCGCCCCATGTGGTATAATCGAAATACGGAATAGTGGGGCTGGCTGTCGGAAACGGAGGATTTTATGTTAAGACAGACTACCCAGAAAATCACTGCCCTTTATCCAAGACTATCCCATGAGGACGAGCTGCAAGGCGAAAGTAATTCCATTTCCAACCAGAAGCGTATCCTTGAAACCTACGCAAAGCAGAACGGCTTTTCCAATCTGCGCTGGTACACGGACGATGGCTATTCTGGTGCGAACTTCCAAAGACCGGGCTTTCAATCCATGCTTGCGGACATTGAAGCCGGGAAAGTGGCTACCGTTATCGTAAAGGATATGTCACGGTTAGGGCGAAACTACCTGCAGGTGGGAATGTATACCGAGATGATTTTCCCACAAAAAGGCGTCCGCTTTATCGCCATCAACGATGGAGTAGACAGCGCACAGGGCGACAATGATTTTGCCCCTCTGCGGAACATTTTCAACGAATGGCTGGTGAGAGATACGAGTAAGAAAATCAAAGCTGTAAAACGGTCAAAAGGCATGAGCGGCAAGCCTGTTACGAGCAAACCCGTGTACGGCTACCTCATGGACGAGGACGAAAACTTCATCATTGACGAGGAAGCCGCACCCGTGGTCAAGCAGATATACCGTCTGTGCCTTGCCGGGAACGGTCCGACCAAGATAGCCCGTATGCTGACCGAGCAGGAAATCCCAACGCCGGGAACGCTGGAATACCGCAGGACGGGCAGCACACGCCGCTATCACCCCGGCTATGAGTGCAAATGGGCGACAAATACCGTGGTGCATATCCTTGAAAACCGGGAGTACATGGGCTGTTTGGTGAACTTCAAGACGGAGAAACCGTCCTACAAGACCAAGCACAGCATAGAAAATCCCATTGAGAAACAGGCAATTTTCGAGAACCACCATGAGCCTATCATCGACACCCAGACATGGGAGCGTGTGCAGGAATTACGCAAACAGCGCAAGCGTCCGAACCGCTATGATGAAGTGGGCTTGTTCTCTGGTATGCTCTTTTGCGCGGACTGCGGCAGCGTCATGTATCAGCAGCGTTACCAGACCGATAAGCGGAAACAGGACTGCTATATCTGCGGGAACTACAAGAAGCGCACCCATGACTGCACCGCACATTTTATCCGCACCGACCTTTTGACTGCGGGCGTTCTCTCCAATCTACGGAAAGTGACGAGCTATGCGGCAAAGCATGAAGCCCGGTTTATGAAGCTGCTGATCGAGCAGAACGAGGACGGCGGCAAACGCCGGAACGCCGCCAAGAAAAAGGAACTGGAAGCTGCCGAAAAGCGTATCGGTGAACTTTCCGCTATTTTCAAGCGGCTGTATGAGGACAGCGTAAGCGGTCGTATTTCTGACGAGCGTTTCACGGAGCTTTCGGCAGACTATGAAGCCGAACAGCAGGAATTGAAAGAGCGTGTTGCCAGAATACAGGCGGAGCTTTCCAAAGCACAGGAAGCCACCGTGAACGCAGAAAAGTTTATGAATG
>OGYU01002866.1_pt1 | contig 10763 bp, 10 predicted proteins | sample 1576581 | NCBI WGS metagenome assembly OGYU01 (sample SAMEA3541547, study PRJEB24748) | human gut metagenome | biome: human gut; feature: human-associated habitat; material: faeces | place: China | collected 2012 | reverse complement strand
ACAATTTTTCACTTCGTCTGACGGATTATTTTTCATTGCAATACCGGTAAATCCTATGATTGCATTCATCGGTGTCCTCATATCATGGGACATATGTGACAAAAATGCTGTTTTTGCCTTGTTTGCAGCCTGTGCATGCTCTGCCAGTTCCGCCATTTCCTCAGCTTTCTCCTGGGCCGCCTTCTGAGCTTTTTTTCTTGCACTGAGATGCACCATTGTCACAGCCATAGCAGTCAGCAGCCATCCAAAAATAAGAAGAACTAAAACAGTAACAACAGGATGCAGACGGATCCAGTCAACAAATGTCAGCTCTGTTGCTTTGTATGTGGTATACTGTGCTGCAAGATCTTCAACAAGATTTTGAGGCATGGCATACATTGCTTTCGTCAGAATACCAGCCAGCGCATGGTTCTCAGTTGATGAAATCACCATGCGGTAGGTGAATGTAGGCTGTTCCAGCAGAGTATATGTCATGGTGCCCGTAGTGTCACTGTTCACAAACGCCTGTGCCATGTAATAGTAAACGAAGGCAGCATCTGCTTTCCCCTCACGGACAGCTTCCATCATTTCCTGTCGGGTACTGCACATCAGTTTTTCTGCACCGGGTGCCATTGCATCTTCAATTGAATTGGATACTGTCTGGTCAACCGTAGTAACAACATCAATTTTTCCATCAAAGTCACGCCGTGTCACCCTTGCCAGCTGCATCGTAATGAAAGGTGCAGTAACACCCCATTTTTTCGTTTCAGCATAGTTATCTGTTTCCAGGCGTGCATCGATGCTTATATCTGTGGTTTCCTTATTTTTCTGATAGGCAATATACTCATCTCTGGTGGCAGGTGTAAGAAACTCATAGGAAATCCCGGCATAGTCTGCAATTTTCCGGAAGTAATCCGGGATAATCCCCTTCATCTCACCATTTTCATTATAAGAATATGGATAACGGGTCGGATCACACAGAACATGAAGCGGGTTGTCCTTGGAATACTGTGAAATAATACTTTTTTCTTTCTTGGTATATTCCAGATTCTTAGTTTCTATGCTTTCATAATTTTTATTGTAAAGCGTCGTTTTCCAGTCACCCTCAACCGCATTCATCTGATCGATCGCATAATTGATCTCATTCAGCAATTCTGTATTGCCCTTTTTAACAATGACATAGAAATCGCTGCTGCCAAATTTATCCACGATTCGCTCATTGTTTGTTTTTCTCAGAGAACTGGTAACAATCGCATCAACTTTTTCGCTCTGAAGGGCTTCATCCATTTCTGCGGTCGTATCAAAATAAGATGGAACATATGTAAATCCTTTGTTGTCTGCAAAATCCGCAAACTCTTCATTCCGGGTGTTTCCGTTCAAAAGCGCCACACGCATACCGTTGTAAGTGCTGTAATTGCCGTCCACAATCGTGCTGTTGTCACTGCGGACGGTCAGAATCCCATTATTGGTTCCGATCGGACGTGAAAAATCAAACTTTTCTTCTCTTTCCGGTGTTTTGCGGGGAGATGTTACCATATCAATCTCGCCATCTTCAAGCATCTGCTGCATATCATCCCAGCTCTGATCATATCCGACATATTCATAATCTACATCCCAATAACGGGCCATCAGCCGAAGAAAATCATAGCCATACCCACTGCGGTTGCCTTCTTCATCCATCACATGATAACCATCCATGGCAAAGAAACCGACTTTGACAGTTTCATGCTGCGAACTGTCCTCGGCTGCATATGCAGTCTGGGGAGAAAATATCATACACACGCATACAAAAACCAGTAACACTGCCACATATTTTTTTGCTCTCGAAGTCATATTAAATCTCCTGTCTGTCAAATATATTTCTCTATACATCGCCTTGTCAACCTCCTGGTTTAATAAAATTGCACTGCCGCATCAAATCCATCTGTCACTGTTTCGTGACCTGCGGTTCAGTACCCCCACCGGATTTTATGCTTCTGATCGTCTTTGTTGCCTGTGTAAGTTCTGTATTGATCATTTCCAGTTTTGCGTTATTTTCTCTTTCAATATTCTGTCCCATCAAGTATAGCATTGGAATAACTTACGCCTTTCTCATTTAACTCTTTTTCCGTTTTGTCAAAGGAAAAATCATGAAGATATTCCATCTTCTTTCACACAGAAAATCCCATTTTGTGCCCATAACATCTTCCAGATTCAAAAACATCTGGTGGATAATTTCATCCATCTGATTCAATCGTTCTTCATAAATAAACTTTTGAATATATGACTGATTCAGAAAAATAAATAAACCAAGCATAACTAAGATTGCAACAATACATCCAAATTCCTCAAAAAAAAGCACTGTCAAACAGACAGTGCACATCATTTCCTGCAACTGGCTGCCATTTTAAAGGCCCTGTAGCTTTGCGTCCCAGATTTTCATCTGGTTTGCCGATTTCCTTATGATAGCTTTTACATGTATACAAAAAACGATTTTATTATACTATAGTGCTCTACTGTGTACAAGAAAAACAGTACCGGTTTAACGCCTAAAGTAAAAAAGAACAGCCGATATATACATCGAACTGTTCTCCCGCTTCCGAGGTCTGCGCAGCATTGACATCAATGTTTCCGGCTCACCACTGTCAGGATTTCTTTTATAAAAAATCAATGGTTTCGCCGCGTTCCTGAAACACTGCCGTGGAAGATAAAGAGCATTTTATCATTGCTGCATACCCCTCTCACTTAATTCTATATTTTGTTCCTCTGCCTTTTCCCTCAATTGCAACCACGCCTTTTTCTCCCATCGCTTTCAGTAACTGTGTTGTTTTTGATTTACCAAATGAGATATATGGTGCAATTTCACTGATCGGTTTCAGCATTGTCTTACTTAAGAATTTGTAAATTACTTTTTCATCTTCGGTTAAATCAGCATTCGTCTCAAATACCGGCAACACAATTTTTATACGCATAAACGCGCAAAAAAACAATCGTAAAAATTTACGATTGTTTTTTAACCTACTGGAATACAGTTTCTGCTGGTGATAACCTTCAAAGCACTTTTTGTGTATTTTTTGTTGCAGATTATACTCACATTTTCATCTGTAAGTGGCAATTCTCTAAGATATTCTGCACGGTTGTTCTGTTTGCTCTCTACCTGTGTTAATTATCCTGCACACAACTCCACCATCTACTACGAATACTACCTTTCCTTTCGCCTTATCTCCGAGCTTGTCATAGAGCCTGCCAGCGCTCATAGATTCACCTTTCACAGTATAAGGACTATTCGCAACATACCCTATTTTGCCAAGTCCTTTGACCTTTACCTGTATTGCTTCCTTGTCGTACGCATTATCCGGCTCTTTCTCAAGTTTGACTTTCATTCCTTTTTCTATAAAATCACTGCCAAAATAATGGCTGCAGCCTGCTATTGTAAAATAAAGCTCTTCCATAGTGGTCTCCTTTCCGCAAAACTTTATCAGCTTTACCAATCTTCTCCGTCCTCATCCATTGCATCGTCTACACCATCTGCATAATCGCTGTCTCTGTCATATCTGTCATAGTCATAATCACCATCCATATAGATATCGTCATAGCCATCATCATAAGAATCATAGGTACTCTTCTTTGTCGTTGTACTTTTCTTTGTGCCGCTGCTATAGGATGACTTGTTTGTAGAATTTGATTTATTATTGTAACTACTGCTTGAACCAGAGCTGCTTGTACTACTCTTAGAAGTACTGCTGGATGATTTATTGCTATATGAAGAACCGCTATGAGATGTACTGCTTCCCGTATATGGTTTATGCAGATAGCAATAACTGCTTCCACTTGCCTGCTTATTATCACATCCTGCCTTAATGCACTTAGGCTCACTTGCTTCACCTATTGAAGCTATTACATACAGAATCCCTATTATCACAAAGAATATTGCCAGTCCCTGTCCAAACGAATTCTCTCTCATACCAGTCAGCCTCCTTTAAAATAACTCAGTCAAAATCATAATCATCCGGATCTAACCCTGCTTCTTCCAATACCTCTGCCCTGGTATCTGGATCCATAAACTCTAATTCACCAATATCAAGTCCTGCTGCCATAGCATCCATCTCAAAATCCTCTTTTGTATCATCCCCAAAGTCTCCGGCATCTCCAAATAATGCTTCATGTTCTTCCCTGCTGGTGCAAAGCATTTCTTCTGCAAACATCATTTCTGTGCTATCTATCTTGCCATCGCCATTTAAATCCATCCAATTTTTCATTGATATACCTCCTGTAAAAAATAAGAACCAGTAAGAGCTTATCTCTTATCTGATTCTTATTATAAAAACTAAGGTGTCCTATAAACACACCTTGCATATCGAATTTATGTTCTTATTTCTTGTATTGTTTTATCAATCTGTCAATTTCCGCATTCATCATTTCCACCACATTATCCGGTCCAACAAGTTTTACTCCCTCTCCGAGACCTATGATCCACGCCAGGAACTGCCTGCTGACTGCTACCTCCACATTAACTGCGAAGCGTTTGTCATCCAATCTGATCATAGATACCTCTTTTCCAAAACGGTCTATCATTACCCCTGCAAATGAATTGTCACACTCAATTCTTACCCATTCTTCTTTGCCTCCATACATGCCAAACATTTTTCTGGCATATGCAGCCATATCAAAAGACTTAAATACCTGCCTTCCCTCTCTTCCTTTTCCATTGGACTTGATATGAAGCATTTTATCTACACGAAAATGTTTGATGATCTTTTCATTACTGTCATACGCAATCAGGTAATAGTTTTCATTATCCCAGGATAAGGACCAGGGGCTGACCTCATAAAGCGCTCCATCATGGCGCAGTTCCATCTTCTTATCCACATTCCATTGAAAATACTGGAATGTTATCCTCGAATTTTCCGCTATTGCAGCATGTATCCTGTCAACATTGTAATAAATGCTTTCATTCATCGTCTTTACACGACCGGCTACAAATACCTGTCTTTGCAGCTGTGATGCTTCGTATTTACTGGCAAACCCCTCTATCTTTTTTATAAGCTCATTTGACTTCTTAGCCGTGATAAATTTCGCTGACTGCACAGAATCCACCAATAATTTTAATTCTGCAAGCTCAAACTGCCTGTTCCCTATATGGTATGAATACGTTCGATCTTCCTGGGTTCCTATAACGTCCAGACCATACACTCTTAAGTTTTCAATATCATTATATAAGCTTTTGCGTTCCGCACTGATATCATAAGCTGCCAGCGCATCAATAATCTCCGGCATGGTAATACTGTGCGTTTCATCCGTCCGTTCCAGTAAAATTTTCATAAGGTATATCAGCTTCAGTTTCTGATTTGATGATTTAGGCATATTGCACCTTCAGCCTCCCATTCCTGCACACTGTCGATTTTTGTCCCGCAATATTCACATTTCCCCTTTGTTACATCTATATTTGCATTGCATTGAGGGCATTTTATTACCTGGATTCCGGAGTTCAGCTTCATGACTCTGTCATTTCGGCAAAGGGTCATGGTATCCTTTTGATATTCGGAGCTGATTTTCCCATTTCGCAGGTACACCAGTCTGACCTGCAGCTCCACCCTCACCCACAGCCTGCCGTTTTCTTCGTGTTCCTGCAGGTCCGTATAGTCAATCACGTCGTAATCTATGACATCCGGTCGGGAATAGTAGCGTCTGCCGGCTTCATAGTTCAGATTATTATAGAATCGCTTTTTGTCGATCCCGGTACGGCTCCAGAATTCTCGCTGTCTTCTGTTCTGCCGCTCTTTGTATCGTCTGATGGGCTCCAGTACCGCATAAGCGTCCCACAAATAGAAAAAATAATAGAGAATCATGGCCAGGATCATGCCGTAAAGGAATATCTTGCCCACATCATAGCCATTGAAGGTCCTGGAGGTGTTCAGGATCCATAAAAAGCATATCAACAGGGAGAATCCGTAATCCACCACGCCGGTGACAAGGCGATAGATCGGGTTTTGCAGCACCAGGTCATAATGATACTTGCTGCCCAACTCTTTCTCTGCATAGTCAAGGTTAGAGGCCGCACCACAATACGGGCATCCGTTTACAAATTCCTTTATTTTACCGGTAAATCCGCAGTTTTCACAGGTATGCTCTGCCTCCCCGTCGGTTCCGGATACGTAGGTATACTCGATACGGGAATCAAAGATTTTTTCCGTATGAAGCAGTTTTCCCTGTCTGAAATACTCCTTTCGACAACGTATGCCTTGCTTCACATCCTCCTGTGTGATCCCGTCCGTGGTCCGATATCGCAGGCTCCCATCCACAATGTAGGCGGTCCTGATATTGACGCCGCTTTCCGCAAGCCTGTGCAGGTGAAATGTTTCGGATATAAATGCCATAGCTTATGCGTCCTATCTGTTGTTGTTATTATTGTTGTTATTATTGTTATTATTGTTGGAAGAAGAGCCGCTGCTTCCTGCAGAGCCGGAGGACGGCACATAATGGGGAATCACCTTGAATACTGTCTGTGACATCAGGATCCCGTCTATGCTGCTATCGATGCAATTTGCTATGATTACCTGGGCATTCCGGGTATCCTGTCCCCTGATAAGAGCGAGATTCTGCCTGCCGCCCTTAACGGAAGCCTCTGGGTTTTGTTCCAGGAAACGATAAATCTCCTCCAGTTCCTCCTCTGTCAGTTCGTAATATTTTGTCAATTCCACACAACGCTTCATGCGGATCAGTTCTTCGTAGGTCTGTGGGTCAAAATTCATGAGAAGCCTCCTCGTCCTTCTTCTGCTCCAATGTCATATAGTAAAATTCTATATTCTGGAAAGGCAGATTGATGGCCTGTATGTGATAATAGGCATTATTTTTCTGCTTCTGGTAATGGTAATCTCTCAACTCCGTTGTGGTGAAAAACAGATTGTTTGGCTTGTCCTGAGCATATTCCTTCGCATATTCCCCCAAAAGCCCGGAAAGGTCATATACATACCATTCCCCTTCGTTTTCCCGGGAATGATCCAGCACTCCTTTGTAAATCTGATGGGTGGCAAGGTGCCGCTGCTTTGTCCGTCCCTCATCCCCATAGGTCACAAGCTCTCCTGACAGCAGCATCAGGTACAGGGCATTGTTCTCGGGATAATCGCATTCTTCCTTCAGCATATGCTTTTTCATGCGGATCTTCACCGTACTGACAGGTGTCAGATATACGATATCCCTGGATTTGCGAAGAAGCTGGGAGATCAACGGATACCGTTCCCCATCCACTTCCAGTTCAAACACGCAGCTGTCGTAAATATATTTCAGTTTTGCATCTTCCGCAATGATCTGCTCCAATCCGGGATATTCCGTAGATTGCTTTACAGGTCGATACCTTTCCGGATCTTCCAGACGCATCTTTGTTACATATTCATAGATCGTCTCCTCCGGGAAAGGATCCTTACTATAATTGCGATCCTTATACATCTGCTGCTGCAGCAGACAGGTGTAGCTTTTTCCGGACTTGTATACATTTTTTACAAAGGGACACCCCGTTTTGCACAGATACAAATATCCGCATTTTGCGCATGTCTCAGAAAACGGCTGTTGATTATGGCTCTGGAAAATCTTCCGGACAGCGGTTTTTAATATAGCTTCCACCGTATCCCGATAGATATTGCCATAGTAAAAATCTTCCTTTTTCTGCCCTCTGACACAGGAATAAAGGTCTCCGTTTTGCTCCAGCAGGAAAAATTTTTCTCCGCAGTTGTCACAGTTGGTGCAGTATTCCGGTCCGAATTCATCGAACCACGACCCGTTTACACCTGTATCCAGATTGGTTCCGTCAAAGGCCTCATGCATCCGCCGGTAAAAAATCAGCTGTTCCTCTTCACTCATGTGATGCAGCAGACCGCAGGAATTGTAATCAAAGCCTATCATGAAGTTGAAATCATTCATGTCCAGGCAGGTATTCTGATCCAGAAATCGGATATCCTCAATGATCTGATCTATCTGCTCATAATGTTCCTTAAAAATCGTGGCAGAGACCTTTTTCCTGTTGGGAATTGACTCCAGCAGCTTGATATTCTCAAGAATCCGATCAAGGGTACCCTCACCGTTTTTGGTCACTCTATATTTTTCATGCAGCGCAAAGGGCAAATCCAGGCTCCCGGACACAGATACCTTGAACTCCCGAATCGTCTCCATATGTCTATCCAACCCATACAGATTTGTCTTGATATGAGGACGCCCTGCTCTAAAGCCGGCATTCGTGATTTGCTCCCGGTTTTCCTGATAGTATTCGCTGATGTATTGAATCAGATCATGGAATTTTTGCTTTGACAGAGTGGTAACCTCGCCGCCGTGCAGGGAAATGTTAAAGGGTACTACATCTGCTTCCCTGAATTTTGCTATAGCATAGCGCAGTGTCTCTACGCAGTCCTCCCCCTTCAGGGTGTCTACGGTATTGTCCTCCAGGTAGCAGTACCGGCACTGCATGTTGCATGCCATGGTAGGCACATATAATAGATGAATAAATTTAGTATTCATAATAATCGATCCTTACCGGTGTTTCCTTAAAAGCCCGTCCATTCACAAAAGTGCTCCGCGGCAATGTGATCTCCCGCAAAGAATCACAGCACCGAAAGGCAGAGGAACCGATCTCCTGAAGTTTGCTGTCGGGTGAGATCACTACCTCTTCCAGACTGATATTGCCATAAAAAGCATGTCCGCCGATTCTGGTCACGTTGTCCGGAATTTCAATGCGCTGCAGACTGCTGCATTCTTCAAAGGTGCTGCCTTTGATTTCTGTCAGTCCATCGGGCAGGTTTACTTCTTCCAGACCGGTACAGTGATAAAAAGCCTCTCCGCCAAGATACGTCAGATGCTCCGGCAGCCTTACGCTTTCCAGACTTCCACAGTTTTTAAATGCCTGTCCTCTGATTTCCGTAAGAGTATCCGGCAGTGTCACCTCTCTTAAAAAGGGCATATTGGAAAACGTGTTTCCGCGAAGACCTACCACCTTTTCTCCCTGATAGGCAGCGGGAATGGTCGCCGTGGTCATATTCGTCAGACCATAGGTATAAAACCGTACATAATATCCTTCCTCGGACTGCTCATAGAGGATTCTGGGCTTACTAAACAACAGCAGGGATCCTGCGACAGCCACAGCCATAAGGATCCATTTCAGCTTTTTACTGTAATCCTGTACCAGAGCTGCCTTTACATTCAGGACAATGTTGGAGATTTTCTCCTGGGGTCTGGATTTGATTTCTTTTTTCAAATATCTCATCAGCTGATACCTGCCGGTACAAAACCCATATACTGCCAGTATCAGAAAACCAAGGACATAAGTTATCATCGGAAAATGGAAGAAAAACAAGGAGACATAAACGAACAATAAAACTGCAAAAATAATATTCAGGATATTTTTTCTGCGCAGCATATCTTCCGGAATCAGACCCTGCTCTTCCGCGATTCCGGCACGCTGCATTTCTCGCTTGAGAAACGCTTCCACACATTTCTCTTCGGGCATGGCAAACAAAGGATCGAAATCAGCTGCATGCACTGCCTTTTTTTCAGAACCCTGTTCTGCAGATACCAGTATTGTTTTTTCAGACGGTGTATCAGACGGTGCACTGGTCTGCGCATCGGACGGTGCACCGGACCGCTCACTGCCCTTTGTAATCCGGATACCCTTTTTTATCGAAATGGGAGTCACAAGGAACGCTCCCACAAATACGGCAAGGAAATCCACCACTGCGATTCCTGTAGTGATGAAAAAATCAAAGCATAATAGTATCGCGATTCTGATCCAGAATAATATCCAGAAGATTTTTTTGCTGTTTTCCCTGGAAATCATCTTCGATAACGGCAAAAGCACAAACACAGACATATGTATCGACACAAATGCCTCCATAAATAAAGCCATTGCCATTCCCATACCATGGTCACCCATTCCTTGTTTCTCCTCTCCGAATTGTTCGCGATGAGCAGGCTTCGCCTGTTCCCGCTCTTGTGCTCATTGTACCATGAAATATCACGCAAAAAAAGGACGTCTCCACTAAAGAGACGCCACAATTTGAAAAACACATCAAAATAAAACTTTATGGGCGTTACAAAGGCGGTTGATGAACTCATTATCAAATTCGCTCACGCACCAATTAAGAAAGTGAACTACCCATTGTCTTAAGCCAATGGGCTTCCTGCTTCATCGACCTCGTAACCTACAATCTCCACAGGCGTTAATTTGGGCAGTCCCTGCCCTATATATTTCTTTATGCTATTTGCCTTAATCCTTCTGTCAGTATATTTTTCGCAGCATTGATATCCCTGTCATGTTCTGCTCCTCATTTCGGACATATCCATGTCCTCACTGACAATCCAGCATGTTGTAATATTTTTGTTCAACTATTAAATGGTTATCACCTTGCGAAGTATAATATTCAGCCATTGCTCCGTACCCCTGTCTTGCCTTACATCACCTGTTACCCAGATTTTTTCTTTCTTAAATCCATTTATAGGCTCCATCAACATATCAAAACTTTCCTCTGTAAGATATGTAAAATACCTTTCATTTCTTACGCCCTCAAAATCGCCATACTTAAAAGACATATATATCACGCCGTTTCTTTTAAGTGCATGATACAGCTGCTTTATCATATCAGGCAGTTCGCATTTCTTTAAATGAAGAATTGATGCACACGCCCATATCCCATCATAGACATTACTAGCATTAAAATCCTCGAAAAGCATATGCTGTACCTGAATACCAGTGTACTTTGTTGCTGCCTTACATAATTCTTTTGAACCATCCATTGCATCAACTTCATATCCATTATCTATAA
>OGYU01002864.1_pt1 | contig 10768 bp, 7 predicted proteins | sample 1576581 | NCBI WGS metagenome assembly OGYU01 (sample SAMEA3541547, study PRJEB24748) | human gut metagenome | biome: human gut; feature: human-associated habitat; material: faeces | place: China | collected 2012 | reverse complement strand
GCTACATTTACGAGTTAAACTCCGTGCAGATGCGTTATAAATTTTTGCTCGCAAGCATAAAAAAAATGGAACTTTCCCAGTAATTTCCGGCACTTTAATCGAAAAGAAGAGGCTTCTATGCAAAGAAGCCTCTTGATTTGTCCAGTTCCTGGCAGTTTTCCACCAGATCACCTTTTCCGTATGTGTACCCGGCATACACCTGCTGGGTATTTTTCATCATTGGCGCAGAGGAATCTGTCTCTGCCACCTTGCAAAAACTCTGATATAATTTTCGAAGCATTTTTTCTGCATTTTCAATCTCCGTCAGACTCCGTTTATACATTGCTGCCGCAAGGGAATCCTTGCAGAAAACATAAATCCGGTAAAGATTTCTGGAGATGTCATAAGAAAAATCCAGTGTCTGCATTAACTCACCAATGGAATTCTGTGCTTTCCGCAGAGCCACCTTAAACTCTTCCCATTTTTCTTCCTGATATGCTTTTTTTGCATCATCCAGATAAGCAAAGATGATCTCATAATTGATCACCGTAAGCCCGCTCCGGTTGCTCTGGCTGATCCTTCTGGTAAAATCCAAAATCTGCTCTTTTTCCACGTTTTACACCATCCCTGCAAAAATACTACTGTAACAATGATAAAACATTCTGTGGAAGATCATTTGCCTGACTTAAAACTGACACGCCTGCCTGCTGAAGTACATTGTACTGTGTATAATTGGTCATTTCCTCTGCCATATCCACATCTGTCAGTCTTGACATTGCATCCGTCATATTCTCCTCAAATGTATCGAGACTGGAAGTTGCATACTCCAGACGGTTTTCATACGCACCGATCTTGGAACGTGCATCGGATACCATTGCAATTGCATCGTCCAATGCGCTGATCGCACGGTCAGATCCTGTCACAGTTGTGACATCCAGATCGTCGATATAAAGGGTCTCACAGGAAATTTCCTGAATGCGGACATCCATATTCTGATGCTCATTAGCTCCGATCTGTAAACGCATAGCGCCGATACCTGTGGCATTGATCTTCAGATCCTTAACCGTTGTTCCTGTCTGTGCTCCATTCAAGGTTCCGCTCACATCAAGTCGCATCTCAAATCCGTTTTCTCCGGTGATAGTCAAAAGATCATCCTTCAGTTCAGTCTTCAGTGTCTTCGCATCCGGGAAACCATCTCCGAACGTCACATCTCCGTCCAGCACAATATTGCCGTCCGCATCCTTTGTCAGCGGTATAGACTTTATGGTATATTCTTTTACCGGCACGTCGGTAGAATAGTAGTTCACCTTAACTTCCTGCTTGTTGGTATATCCCTTCAGATCGTACTCCCCATTCAGCAGTTTCTGTCCGTTGAACTCTGTTACGTCAGAAATTCTGGTGATTTCCTCTTTCAGTTGCTTTACTTCATCCTGTACCGTTGCACGGTCAGTATCCGACATGGTACCGTTCGCATAACTTACTGGTATTAAGCGTATATTCCCGTTAAGACCGGAAGGCATCGCATCCCAGTTTTTGTAGTCGCCTTTTACGTAGTTCAGCTTTGCCATATTGATATCCTTAAAGATGCGCCATTCTATATGCTTGCGATCCATATCAGCGATACGGTTGGCTGGCAGATTGGTTACTTCGACTTCTATCCGGTTCTTTCCTGGTTTTAGCCATTTTCCGACCTTTAACCGGAATGGAACTGCCCAGACTATGCCAGCATCGTTTCCATTAATACGTACACGCGCACTCTCGCGTACGTCACCTAAATCCAGTATCCAGTCGTCAGCTTCCATGGAAGGCATGTTTATTTCGATGGAGTAGCGGCCGGTTCCCATATTGATTTTAGCTTCCGGTTGTTCCAGTTCTGTCCATGATGTGGGAGAGTCTATGTCAAACTGACCGTTTATAGCTGGTGCGCTTTCTACGAATTCCAGTTTCCATCCGTGGTCCAGACTCAGGCTGTATGTCTGTTCTTCGGGATAATTCCACGCTGGTTCTTCGTCCAGTGACTTGTCGAATGTCTGAATGATGAGGCTTTCCCCCGATTTCAGTTGCAGACGGACCTGCAATTTCCCGTTTTCTATCCGGCTTTGTGCCTTGCCTCTTTCTCCGTTCATCGGATTGAAGAACATGGCAGTCGTTTCGGGAACATTCAGTGTAACCCATTCGTCTATATCTTTGTTTTGCAGACACGAAACAAAATAATGATGCCCTTCGGGATTCGAGCGGCGGATAAACTGAAGTCCACATCGTGTTTTCAACTCTTCTGAGGCTGTTCCCGTCTGTGCCAGTACCTGCTGATAGTCGGAACCGACAATGATGCGTCCTTTTCCGAGTATGAATGTCTGTGTATGTGTAAAGGAATCGACGTCAGGAAGTTGTCCGGTGATGTTTATGAAAGCGGCGCGGTTTTGTTTCAGACGATTGTATCCCGGAGTATCTTCGGGATATTGTTCTACAAAAATCACGGTTGCACCCTGACGAGCCAGTTCTACCAGTTTCTTGAGTGTGGCGGCAGGCATTAGTCGGGCGGCAGGAACAATGAGTGCTTTATAGTGCGTGCCTCCGCTGGTGACGAGCTGATTGTCTGCACAACGTGTCGTCTTGATGAAAGCATCAGAGATATAGTCTACATCATATCCTCCGGCAATAATTGTCTGGATGGTCTTGATAAACTTCGGGGCGTACCGGTCCATTTTATGGATGTCGAACGAAACAAGTCGTCCCGGAAGTTCGTCCCATAAATCGTATATGGGCAGATAAACCAGAAAATCATTATCGGGTTGTCCCATTTGCAGAAAAGACTGGCAGCGGGTTATGTATTCAAAAAATGCAGGTGCGTCACGCCAGATACTATTGGTAGGCGACATATTGATGCTTGCGTAGAACAACCATCCAGGCCATGCCACATCTTGTGGCGAATATGGTGTCCCGTGAAAGAACATGTGGTTGACTCCCGATACGAACATCAGGTCCATATCCGGCTTACACTGTGAGAGCGACGTACGGAAATGTTCCGTCAGCCAGGTAAATGTTTCCGAAGAAGTATAAGGCTTGCCGGCTATGTGTGCAGCCGAGGACGCATATTTCAGCATCGAAATATCCGAAAAATTCGGTCGGGTGAGGGAGTCTTTGCGCAGTCCTTTGATGTGAAAGTCTGTCAGACCGAATCCTTCACATTCAGGAATGTCGACCGAAGCATACGTATCTATCAGATTGGCCGGAGAACCATGTGCCTGATTGCGAGTTGTGCTACCGTGTTTGTGAGCCCATTTTGTCCATTGGGTCGTAAAATTGTCTATCAGCATTTCGCTGACAGTTTCACGATAATCGGACACGATACGGCGAGTTGCTTCCGGACGTGAAGCATCCAGAAACTCAGGAAAGTGCTCTTCGAGTTTGTAGCCCCTGCGGCGTTCGAATTCTTCCAGCAGGTGAGGAGTCCAGTCTGCCTTATACACTTCGTATGAATCATTAAAGAATGTACGCGGATAGGTTGCTTTGTTCTGTTTGAAAGCGCGGTCGAACTTGGTGAAATATCCTTTTACAGCTTCCGGATTCATGTGGTCCATTACATAACCTTCTCCGCCAGGAGCAGCACGTTTTACTTTTTGAAGCGTTTTGCCTACGAACAAAGCAATCAGTTTCCATTCACCTTTCGGAGCATTCCATTCGAGCTTGCCGTTTTTTACTTTCGATGTCAGGTTCAGACATGCACCGTCTTCAGCATAAGCCATCAGTCGGCTTAATTGAGCAAATTCACGTTGCTTTTGTTCCTTAGGAGATGTAATCTCTATTTGTTGTTCTATCTTCTTACCCCCCGTTACAGTATATTGCTCGAATATAGCTCGGGTAGCCGCGTGTTCCAATGTGATTTCCGGTCCTCCGAATGGCCATCCCGTTCCGGTATTCATATCGATGTCGATGCCGTTCTTCTGTGCTTCGTCTTGGGTGTATTGGTACATTTCCATCCATCGGGATGACAAAAACGGGATATCTCGCTGTTCGTTTCCCTTTACACCATAGATAGGCGTTATTTCCAGACTGCCTATTCCGGCTGTACCGTATTTGTGAAGATTGTATGCAAGTCCATTTTGATCGACTGCACTTCCCATCCACCACCATCGGCTTCCCGGTCGTGCTTCAGGCTTTATTTCGGGCCAGTTTTGTGCTTGTACAGTACTTCCTAATAGCAATAGAGCTGTCAGTATGTCTTTCTTTTTCATTGGTATTTTATGATTGGTTTGTCTTGATGAAACAAAATTAAGGGCTTTGTTGATATAATTCAATGTACAAAAGTACATATTCCTAGAATATTGTATAAACCGTACCTAAAATGTGTGATTCTGTTTGCTATGTTTTATCTTTCTTGTAATTTTGTGCTTAGTTAATTGCATCAAGAAACATTTGTTTTTATACTGTATGAAAAACCAAAAGATTTGGATACTATGCTGGTTGGGCTGTTTGTTGTTGTCGTCATTTTCGGCGAAGGCTGCAATCGAACTTCGCAGCGAACGACTGACTACTGCTGATGGACTTGCAAACAATTCTGTGCGTTATATTTATCAAGATAGTAAAGGGTTTATCTGGATGGCCACACTGAATGGCTTGAATCGTTATGACGGTAATTCTCTTATCACCTTTCGTCCTCAGAAATCGAAAAAGATTTCTCTGGCAGACCATCGGGTGAAGGTGCTGGAAGAGGATCAGAATGGTTTTTTGTGGATTACAACGACAGCCGATTTAATCAGCTGTTATGATTTAAGGCATGACTGTTTTGTCGATTTTACCGGTTGCGGAGAATATCAGGATCATTATCGTGGCTTTTTTATAACAGAAGAAGCTGTGTGGCTATGGGGAGCTTCTCACGGATGTCGCCGTGTGACCTATCAGGATGGTCGTTTCACTTCTACATCATTTACCGTACAAAATGGCTCTTTGAAGAGCAACAATGTTCATTTTATCCGTCAGCACGGAGATAGAGTATGGATAGGAACACAGCAAGGTGTTTATTATTGGAAAGATAACAAGCTGGTGGCGGTAGATGAATCTCATTCGTATTGGAAGGCTATGTTTTACGAGGATAATCTTGTTTTTGTGACATCAGAAGGTGATTTGTTTTACTTTCAGACAGACGGAAAACTGAAATCTTTGGGAAGCCTTCCTCGTAAAACAAAAAAATGGGCGATGACCGGACTTTTTCGGATTGGTCAGAAACAGTATATCTTGACCTCAGAAGGTACGCTGTGTCTGGATATGAAGACTTTTAAGGTTGAGTCTGCTCCGGCATACTATAATATTCCTGAAGGACAGGTTAAAAAAGATGATAAAGGAGATTATTGGGTATATAACCGTACTGGTAATCTGTATTATATAAAATCGGATACAGGAGAAAAGAAAGTGTTCTCGGTAATGCCTTATGACAAGCTTGGATTCATTGATAAGGAACGATATTACATTGTGCACGACAGCCGAGGGATTATCTGGATTTCTACATATGGCAACGGACTGTTTGCTTATGATCCGGCTACGGAAAGCATACAGCATTTTACATCCGATTCGGGTATCTCTTCTCTATTGGCTTCCAATTATCTGCAATGTCTGATGGAAGACCGGTCGGGAAGTGTCTGGGTAAGTTCTGAATTTGCGGGTATATCTAAGTTGAGTGTATTGAATGAAGGCGCATCACGTGTGTATCCCGAAAAAGATTCTATGGCCGACCGCTCGAATACGGTGCGTATGATTGCTTCTACTTCTGATGGAGATATCTGGGTAGGTACTAAGTGGTCGCTGTTGCGGGTCTGTTTGCATAACGCCGTCACCCTGTGCAACTGGGTCTGGCCAATGACCGTTTCGCCGCTGAAAAGCCGTAATTACCGGGGCGATCTGGCGCTTGAAGCCAAATTCTTCAAAGCGATCACTGGCGAAGAGATGACTCAGGAAAAATTAGATTTAGCTGCAGAGCGTATCTTTACGTTGCATCGCGCCTACACGGTAAAACTGATGCAAACCAAAGATATGCGTAATGAACACGATCTTATCTGTTCCTGGGTATTCGACAAGGATCCTCAGATCCCGGTCTTTACTGAAGGTACGGACAAAATGGACCGTGACGATATGCATGCTTCGCTCACGATGTTCTACAAAGAAATGGGCTGGGACCCACAGCTTGGTTGTCCGACCCGTGAAACATTGCAGCGTCTGGGGCTGGAAGATATTGCCGCCGATCTGGCAGCACACAATCTACTGCCTGCGTAAGGAATGGGTGAGATGAACCATCAGGATGAATTGCCGTTAGCGGAAGTCAGCGAAATTGACGAGGCGAAGCGGCAATGGTTGCAGGGGATGCGTCACCCCGTTGATACGGTAACCGAACCAGAACCTGCTGAAATCCTGGCAGAGTTCATTCGTCAGCATTCTGCGGCTGGGCGGCTGGTGGCGCGCGCCGTGTTTCTCTCGCCACCCTATTCGGTTGCAGAAGAGGAACTGTCAGTTTTGCTGGAAAGCATTAAGCAGAACGGAGACCACGCGGATATCGCTTGTTTGACGGGAAGCCAGGATGATTACTATTACTCAACTCAGGCCATGAGTGAAAACTACGCGGCGATGTCTTTGCAAGTTGTGGAGCAGGACATTTGTCGCGCCATTGCACACGCCGTTCGTTTTGAGTGCCAGACGTATCCTCGTCCTTACAAAGTCGCCATGCTGATGCAAGCGCCATATTACTTCCAGGAAGCGCAGATCGAATCCGCGATCGCCGCGATGGATATTGCACCTGAATATGCTGATATACGGCAGGTGGAGTCATCGACGGCGGTGTTGTACTTGTTTAGCGAGCGATTTATGACCTATGGCAAGGCGTATGGTTTATGCGAATGGTTCGAGGTAGAGCAGTTTCAGAACCCCTGAAATTTCAGGGAGATGTCATGGATAGGGTGGACAGTTGCAGCCACTGCATTAGGGGATAATCAGATGTCCTTCACTCGACGCAAATTTGTTCTGGGGATGGGAACAGTAATCTTTTTTACTGGTTCTGCGTCTTCTCTGTTAGCGAACACGAGGCAAGAAAAGAAAGTTCGGTATGCCATGATTCATGACGAGTCACGGTGCAATGGCTGTAATATTTGCGCCCGCGCATGCCGTAAAACTAACCACGTCCCCGCTCAGGGAAGCCGTTTATCGATAGCACACATTCCAGTCACCGATAACGACAACGAAACGCAGTATCACTATTTTCGCCAGTCATGCCAGCACTGTGAAGATGCTCCTTGCATCGACGTATGCCCGACAGGGGCGTCGTGGCGTGATGAGCAGGGGATCGTGCGGGTAGAAAAATCGCAGTGCATCGGCTGCAGTTATTGCATTGGCGCTTGTCCTTACCAGGTTCGCTACCTTAACCCTGTCACTAAAGTGGCAGATAAATGTGATTTCTGCGCTGAGTCCCGACTGGCAAAAGGCTTTCCGCCCATTTGCGTCAGCGCCTGTCCGGAACACGCATTGATCTTTGGTCGCGAAGATAGCCCAGAAATTCAGGCGTGGTTGCAGGAAAATAAATACTATCAATATCAGCTACCTGGTGCCGGGAAACCGCACCTGTATCGCCGGTTCGGTCAACATTTGATTAAAAAGGAAAATGTATGAACCCGTCGCAACATGCTGAACAGTTTCAGAGCCAGTTGGCGAACTATGTGCCACAATTCACTCCCGAATTTGGGCCGGTGTGGTTGATCATTGCCGGACTATTGCTGGTTGGGATGTGGTTGGTGCTGGGGCTGCATGCCTTGCTTCGTGCTCGTGGCGTGAAGAAATCAGCCACCGACCATGGTGAGAAGGTTTATCTTTACAGCAAAGCGGTCAGATTATGGCACTGGTCGAATGCGTTACTCTTTGTATTGTTGCTGGCAAGTGGGCTGATAAATCACTTTGCGCTGGTGGGCGCAACTGCGGTTAAAAGTCTGGTTGCGGTGCATGAAGTTTGCGGATTTTTGTTACTGGCATGTTGGCTCGGCTTTGTTCTGATCAATGCCGTTGGGGGTAATGGTCACCACTATCGCATTCGTCGTCAGGGGTGGCTGGAGCGAGCGGCAAAACAAACGCGATTTTATTTGTTTGGCATTATGCAGGGGGAAGAACATCCTTTCCCGGCAACAACCCAGTCTAAATTTAATCCCTTACAGCAGGTTGCCTATATTGGTGTCATGTATGGATTGCTGCCGTTGTTACTATTGACGGGGCTGCTGTGTCTCTATCCGCAAGCCGTGGGAGATGTGTTTCCTGGCGTAAGATACTGGTTATTGCAGGCGCATTTTGCTCTGGCATTTATAAGCCTCTTTTTTATCTTCGGTCATCTTTATCTTTGCACCACGGGGCGTACGCCACACGAAACCTTTAAAAGCATGGTCGATGGCTATCACCGGCACTAACGAATGATCATTACACGAGCAGACCTGCGAGAATGGCGTATCGGAGCGGTGATGTATCGCTGGTTCCTGCGCCATTTCCCACGCGGTGGTAGTTATGCCGATATTCATCATGCACTGATTGAGGAAGGATATACGGACTGGGCGGAGAGTCTGGTTGAGTATGCGTGGAAAAAATGGCTGGCGGATGAAAACTTCGCGCATCAGGAAGTTTCTTCTATGCAAAAACTGGCCACAGATCCCGGAGAGAGAGCATTTTGCAGTCAGTTTGCCCGCAGCGACGATCATGCTCGCATCGGCTGTTGTGAGGATAATGCCAGAATCGCAACCGCTGGGTATGCCGCGCAAATTGCCAGTATGGGTTATAGCGTGCGGATTGGAAGTGTCGGCTTTAACAGTCACATTGGCAGCTCCGGTGAACGCGCACGGGTTGCTGTAACCGGTAATTCTTCGCGGATAAGCAGCGCTGGAGATAGTAGTCGGATTGCGAATACCGGAATGCGAGTACGCGTTTGTACATTGGGTGAACGGTGTCATGTCGCCAGTAATGGTGACCTGGTGCAAATCGCCAGCTTTGGCGCAAACGCCAGAATTGCCAACAGCGGCGACAATGTACACATCATTGCCAGCGGTGAAGATTCAACAATAGTGAGCACGGGCGTGGTCGACTCAATTATTCTCGGGCCAGGGGGAAGCGCCGCACTGGCATATCATGACGGCGAAAGAGTTCGCTTCGCCGTCGCCATTGAAGGTGAAAACAATATTCGAGCCGGAGTCCGCTATCGTCTTAATGAACAGCATCAGTTTGTTGAGTGCTGATAGCTTTACCTTTAATCAAACGAAAGACGCCTACGTGCACGGGAGGCAGGTTTTACGACAGCCCGAGCCATCGCCTCACCAATTTCTGCACATGCCGTAAGTCCCTGAACGAAAGGCTGGTCGTGCATTAACCAGGGCAACGCGCCGAACGCTACGCGCCCACGAATATCTTCGGGTTGCTGTAACGTATAATCTTCGCCAACATCAGGGATTTCATCCCCTGTTTTCTGTAATTGTTCGCGTAGTCCAGGGAAAGGAATATCTTTCACTTTAAGCGGACGCTGCCCACGGGCATCAATAAAAACGTCAAACGAGTAGCTGTTGTCTTCCGTTTTCAGGACGGTGCGCGACTCATTAATTTCCATTTCGTAGTCTTCACCGAGGGCGAGAATATGAATGATTCCCGCTTCACGTAAGGCCAGTAGTCGACGAATAGACTCTGAAGGGATTGCCGCATAATTATCGATGAAAACCCGGGCAAGGCCTTTACTGAACCGTTTATGGTCGTGTTCATTCAGATGTGGAACAATTTCCTGTACTGCTTCATGCAGGCGCAGAATGACATAACGCCAGGGAACAGTATGTTTTTCTCGTTTATTGCGTTCGACTTCCTGGAGATTTTTTTCTGCCCAGTCGAATGGGTCGCGTTGTTTGCGCTCGGCAAACCAGGCTTGAGCAAAGGAATCGACATTCAGGCTCTCTAAGGCTATGCGTTGGCTCCAGCCTGGATCAGCAAACTTGATTTCCTCTACTATCAATCTAAATACCCGATCCAAAAGACCATATTCGCCTTTTTGAATCTCAGCATTTAATGCCTGATCAGTGACGATGTGTAAGGGCTCGTAGGGAATAGGGCAATAGAAATCGGCTTCGGGTAAAATACCTGTGCGCGACATTAACGTAATATTTAGCTTTTCACTTGCGTTATCGCGGTGAAAAATGACGTGTTGTTTATCATCTTCAATGAACGAACCATGCTGAATAGCCACTGCCATTGCCGCATCCAGTCCGCTCAAGGATGTTCCCATAATACCCACGTTACACGCATCGACCTTTGCTTCCATCAGGCCTGACCACGGGCTGGGAAAGTACGTTCTGGTTACTTTTTCTTCATCAGGCCAGACGTGACCCGTGGCGATCACTGCTAAATCAAACGTCTCGCTGGGTAAATCCTGATTTGTAGCGAGCATGACGCCAGCATTTGTAATTTGCAGATCGGTAACCAGGCATGATTCATAAACAGCCACCGCAAATTTTTGCTGTCGTGCCTGGTCTACTAATCGTAAAAATTGATCGCGGAAATATTCGCCCAGCAGAATTCGCGGTAAAAACTGACGATCGTGCAAGGTTTCTTTTTTGACGCCATAACGCTGGAGATGGCTGGCTTCTTGCTTTTGTAGCCATTCGAGATACGTACAATAAATCGGCGGTATTTCAATACTGGCAATATTTGCCAGCATCAGTTTTGAGTTTTCCTCATCACTGTATAACCGTGATTAATGACAGTAATGAGGGTACCTCCTCCGGCAAAAGAAAAACCT
>OGYU01002862.1_pt1 | contig 10774 bp, 17 predicted proteins | sample 1576581 | NCBI WGS metagenome assembly OGYU01 (sample SAMEA3541547, study PRJEB24748) | human gut metagenome | biome: human gut; feature: human-associated habitat; material: faeces | place: China | collected 2012 | reverse complement strand
ATAAGAGAGAGGCGGGGGTTTCTACGTTTACCCCAGATAGATTAAAAATCTATTCTGTGTATCTGCCGGCATGTCTGCGATGTTCGCATAACACTGAAATAAAAAAGGCCTAATTTCCCGGTCGCCCTCGTCAATACCATTAAATACAGATAAGAAGTCGACAATAAATTGTTTTTTAAGATAATCAGTTTTTAGTAAAACCATCATCGATAACATTACACCATATACACCCTTAAGATATACTTTTTCGTTTTTCTCGATCTTCTTCTTTTTTTTCTTTATTAAAATTTTTCCGGGTAAACATTTTGACAATGTACTAGAAGGGATTTTTCGTGTCTCATCAGTTCTAAGCGCAGTGAAATCAAGATTATGTGCTGCTGCATTTCGAAACACTCTAATGGCCTCTAATGCGCAAATAATAAAATTAGTTTTATCGTTAAGTGGAATTATCCTGTCAGGTTCGTTAGGCAACAATTCGTTTACAACGTCGTCGCGTTGGGCGTTCTTTAACAGTTTAAAGAGATTAATGGAATTACTAAATGATAGGTTTTTTAATAGTATCCACGGTGGAATGTGGTTATGGTGTTCACGATAATATAAAGTAGGGTTGTTTGCGATTTTATCATCATTTCTTGTTTTGAAACATTCGAGTTGAACAGTGTCAAACGTCAATACATTATTAGGATTTTGATAAGACTCTTTATATTTTGACTTTGCTAAATACACTGACATATCTACACCAAAATCTCTAGATAAAGTGTAAGCTAGTTTTGTTTTAAATATATTTTCAATAAACATACTATACTTTAAAATGAATGCTTGTATAGATCTGTCAAACATAGAAAGGCTATATAACTGTTCTATAGTAGTACCTTCAATAAAATGCTCTCCGTCCGGTATAAAATGTTTTTGGTACCGATTAATTAGATCATAATAAGATATTGTATCTAAAGCATGAATCGCAAATTCTTGATTGCTTATGTTTAGATTTCTAGTACGTAATAATTCAATTTGTTGCTCGTAAGTTTTAAAAGGCTTGTCATAAATTATCAAAATTCAGCCTCCTATATAATAAAAGGAGCCCCGCTACCAATGATAGCAAGGGCTCCAGTGTCCAACAGTCACGCAATGTGGAGAGGGACAGTTCACTATCATTAGTATACATCATATAAAATAAGTTTTCAATACTTATTCTCTTGTGAGTAAAACAGTATCACCTATCTTTATAGGCGTTATTGTAGGTGCGGAAAGATTGTCAGAAATATCATCTTTATTGACATTTAATGGGACGGTTCGAGCAATAGTTTTTTGAAGTACAGATACCGGACTAAATAGAGTGCTAGTACGTCTAACAATGCGCTGACATACAGAGAATTGAGCATAAGGGGCTGTAACTTCAATAACATCTTTTATGCCGTCATACGCGCCGTAGTTTACGCCATCTATAATTAAGTCTTCGCCAGGTTCAATTATTCGTAAAACATCACCCTCCTTGGCACCGTCGTTTAGACCATAATTGATTAATACCGTGTTTTCGTTTTCAATAGCAATAATTTTATAGGTATCAAACATAATGTTCTCTCCTTTTGTCATAACACATGATAGTAAAAATTTATCTGATCTACATCGTCAACTTCCCTTGCATTGGCCATACGTTCAATTAAATCAACATTAGCGATACTATACATATCATCGTGTATAATATGCCCTAATTCATGTAATATCCCCTTGCGTTGCATATCTCGTGGCTTGTTGCTATTGACTATGATGGTATATGTACCATCCTCATTTAGTTTTAGAATGGCAGTTTGAGTTTTACGTAATTTTACATAGATTAAATTAATGTTCACGGAATCAGCCCCTTCGTAGGGATATTTTATATCACGATACATGGAATTTTTTACACATGTTTTTTTGCACTTGATTTGTAAAAATTATCAAAAAAATACCATTAACAGTAATAGGTAACATCAAAGAGATATATCCATTCTGTGTAAAGTAATATATTAATAATGCGAGCAAGATAGAAATACTAGAAACAATAAATGACATAGCTTGCATTTCACGAACACATGAATTTATTATATTTTCATAATTTGCCATGTTATTTGCCTTCTCTTTTCTTTAATCCCTCAATCATATTAACTACAAAATCTATATCATCCTTAGACATATCTTTGCTAGCATCAAAGAGGATTCGTAAGTTCGGATTATCTTTTACCGCTTGTGCGTATTCTGATACTTCCGGATCTTTATAGTACTCTTTAGACGTGTCGTTCCAGCCCATTATTAGAGCAGGAGATACGTTAAAAATTTGGGCTAAACCTTCTATTTTATCTGAAGGGATATTTGTAATTATATTATTTTCATATTTGTATAACGTTTGCTTTGAGACTCCAATCCTCTCGCCGACTTCTTCTAGAGTCATTTTATTTTGAATTCTGAGATTTTTGATTCTATCTCCTTTGTTAGTAGCCATTAAATTTACCTCGCTCTTAATATAATTTTCTCTATGAGTCAATATTACACCGTTTTAACTTAATAAGCAACATTTTTGTAAAAAGTTTTAACAAAAATGACTTGACAAGTTACGCAAAGTAAATTATTATTTAGGTAACCTAATAAGTTACTCATATTAAGGAGGTGATATATTGATTGATGTGAATAAGCTAAAAGGTTCAATTGTTAGTGCTGGGAAAACTCAAACAGATGTTGCTAAAAGATTAGGGATTACGCCTAAAACGTTTTCCATTAAATTAAAAAAAGGCGTATTTGGCTCTGATGAGATTGAGGCTATGATTGATTATCTTTCGATTGAAGACCCTTTATCTATTTTTTTTGTGAAATAAGTAACTTAATAAGTTACTTATTGAGTTTAATTAAGGAGGAAATATGAAAGAGGAAAAGCGAATTAAAATACTCCGCCAACAGCTGGAACTATTGACGGAGTTGCAAAAACAAGTGGATGATCCACAAATGATTATGGAGTTATCTGACAAAATAATTGTGTTATCTGATGCACTAACTAATCTAGAAGAATCACAAAATAATAAATTATCTGTTTGGAAAGATGCATCATTAATTTATCAATTAGCCTTATCAATTCAAAATAAATGCGCAAAAGATATAGATGAATTATTTGCTCTGAGCAGTGACAAAAGTAAATAGCATCTGCATAACTGCGATAGCAATATGTTGATGCTTGTGGAGCGCATTAGAAAATTTTGATAATAGACCTTTTTGCACGGGAATATCATTACTTAAGTTTGTTTCTAGCAAATGGAGCATTTTTCTAAACGCTTCTTTTTCTTCCATAGATATATTTTTGTCATTGTCAATTAGATTTGAAATTGAATTTATGGATTGATCTATAGAAATTGAAACATTTTCTTGTGAACCAATTATAGAATTTCCATTTATAGTGCCAATGTTAAATATATTGGTTGCATTAGAGCGTTTATGAGAACGCTGATAGTCTGTTTCATATTTTAAAATGGCACCATCAGTCATTCCTAAAGGTTTTACATCTATAACATGGTAGTTCTTTTTGTTATGAACTAAGATATCGCCTTCTATTATATCTGAAAATTCTAATGTTTGAATGGAGTTTGGATATTTACTAGAACAGAAAAATCCATACACTTTGTCAGCGATTACTTTATTATTTCGTATTACAGTAAATAATTCAGACATATTTTTAAATGGGGCAACCGGCATTTTGAATTTCATTATAATCACCTCCTTTCAAGGTGATTATACAAACAATTATTTAAGAATACGCAAAATATTCATGAAAATTTTATGAACATCTATAAAGAAGATATAAAGGAGGATTATTGTGGACAGGAATAAATTATGCATAACAGTCGCTGAGGCTGCTGAACTAGCAAGCGTTCCTCAAGATGTGATTCGTCAATGGGCGGCTGACTTTGATTTTCCGTCGATGAAGATAGGGGCCCGAGGAGGTAAACGATTGATCCATTTAGATTCGTTTAATGCATGGCTAGGGAAACGATGCCAAGCAAGAATAGGAGAGTGAAAAAATGAAAAAATTAGCAGGCATCATGCTGGCCACATGTTTTGGAATTTTAGAAGGCTCAGATGTACAAGGGTACGAGTTGCATTCATCGACTATGCTACTGTTGCTTTTATGCGTTGTATCAGCAGTAGCTATTCTTTATAAATCATTTAAGGAGGATGAGCATTATGGACGATATTGATGTAATCGGGGCGTTATTTATTTTAGTCTTAACGGCTGCCGGTATTATGTTCTACAGCTGGTTGATTTGGATGTTGATACAATGAGGTCGCCTGTTCATATATGTAAGAAATGCGGCGTTCGACTGATTCCATATACCTATAGCTATATATTTGATTATGTCAATAGAAAGGCAATTAGAGTATGTAAGCATTGCCACGATGAACATATTCGTCGTAAAAGTAAAAATGCTCGCACTCACGGCAATGAGTAACGAGCAAAGATAAAAAAATATCCTATATAAATTATACCAGATAAGGAGATAAAATGCCTGAAATAAAAGCAATAAAAACCAAAACCCTTGGGGATACATTTGACTTTAATTTCTTTGCAGATAACAGGGGCAAACACGAATCATTACAAAAGGTAGCGATAGTGACTACCAATAGCTATATTAAGCTTTCAATGCCGGCTTACAGAAAGTTAAAAGGGCCGGAATATTTCAAGGTTGGTATAGATATTAATAATAAAGTTATTTGTGTGGCGCCTGCGCTTGCAACAGAGCCATATGTAATTAAACCAACAGCAGTACAAATTGAAAGAAATACTATTTATATATCAAAAAGTCGTAGCGTAATTCGTAAACTTCAGGAAATTGGAATCCCTAAAATTGTTGAAGGGAGATTAGTTGATGATGAATTACTGTTTAAATTTTAAAGGAGAAACTATCATGGAAAATCAAAATATCTTAACAATTAAATTCAATGACACAGAAGATCTTGCACTTAAAATCGCAGAATGGAATGAAATTTTAAACCATCAATGCTGCGGTAGTTGCCATGATGAAAAGCACCCTGCTGAACAAGTAACAAAAGCAATGTGTGAAGCTGCACCTAAAGCAGAACCTGCTACAAAGCAGGAAAAACAGAAAACTCCAGAAATTACGGATGACGACCTTCCAGTACTTCCTCTTGACGCTGATCCGTCGCCTAAAGCAGAATCACAACCTCAGCCAGTCGTTCAAGAAAAGGTTAAACCTGAACCTGAACCAGAACCTGAACCAGAACCTGAACCAGAACCTGAACCAGAACCTGAACCTGCATTGGATGTAAGTGACGAACCTGTAGATAAAAAAGCCTTTTATAAAGAATTTCGTGCATGGATGGGCGAAGATGGTGTAAAGGCAAAAAAAGCACTTGCAATTTTTAGCAAGCATGGTGTTACTCGTCCATCTAGTGACTCTTTGACAGATGATCTTATCACCGATTTGAAATCCATCATGGCAGAGGAGGCTTAAATATGGCTAAGCAACAATTTAAAAGCCAAGCAGACATATGTAAAAAGTCGCTAGACATATTACAAAAGGCAATTGAACTGGACCCTGGTAATGCTGAAGAATACCAAGCAGGTATAGCGTATACAGAAGGTGTCCTGAAAGCATCCAATGCTATTGTAAAAGCCTTTGATGTAGTAGAGCCCCCTAAGACAGCTACACCTAAAGAAAAATCTGAAGACACTCATAAAGAAGAAAAACCTAAACGTAAGCGTAAGGCCAAATCAAGCGAGCCTCCTGTACCTGTTGTTAAAGAGGCTGAAGCAGTGATTGCCCCTGTGCCAGAAGAAGATGCGGACTTATTCGCTATGTTCGGCGACTAAAAGGGGGTATTCACTGTGGAGATTGTATCCAGTACCTATATTCACAAAATGTTCGATAGCGTAATTCTAGAGGCTCCTTATGGAAAAGAATACACAACTGTCCACCATATCGACTGTGGGTTTACGTTTGGGGGTAGCTGGCAACGTAAATATTCATATCATAATGGATATGTTACCGGTGCCAAATACTACACCTGTCCAAACTGCCAAACATCTTCCAATCCTTGTGATCATAAGATTTACTATTCCATTAGTGATGAGAAAGTATACCCTGTGACCGCTTATGTGGAGGTTATTAATTACAAGTACTTCCTAGATTTAAAAATTAGATACCAAGGCATACAGCTTTTTTTTGACGGCAGGAAAAACGACCACGGAATGTGTACGGAAACATTGCGATTCGACTTTAAGAAACGTAATGCTATATTCATTGATAGATTTAGACTTCGTCATGAGTTGACTGTTGATTACATTCGTGAAAATGAGATTATGCCTGTACTTAAATTCTTTGGTGATTCATATGCAATGACAGATTTTAACAGAAAATTTTTAAACAAAACATTCAAAGCATTAAGGTCTATGTTTGAAAAACGATTAAAGGAAACATATGGGTATGGCACTAAAGATGTATACGTAGCACCTGGTGCTACTGAGGAGAACGGCTATCATTTTACTATGCTACTTAATATGATTTTAAAATTATCGGCGCCTGACATGCCTAGCATTGTGAGTCTAATGAGACAGTATGTACATTGGACTAACGCTTATAGCTTATATCGATACACCAATATCCCATTCGAAGAGGATGTATTAACAGCTACAAGAAAAGGTATGAACTTTCAAGCTGCACTTAGACAATCATATAAAGCCCCAAATAGTAGGTCCTTACGAAAACGTATGGTTGATGATCCATTAAGTGTATATATGACTGATGTTCTTAATCTCTTTAGTGACGAAAATTGTAGACGTACTATCCTTACCCTACAACGAAGTTATGAAAGTGCTTGCCCATATACAGGCAAGCTTCATAACGCCAACGATTTTCGTAAAGCTATGAAATTAAATACATCTTACTCTAAGGATATGTGGCAAAAGCTAATTAAGCGATGTGGTGAGACGGCTGTATTGCGTTGGATGTTATCTGAAGATATTCGTGATGTTGAGGACTGTGTAGATATGTACGTTAAACTCGAACCAAAATATCGAGATGCATTATGGGAGAAACGATTCAAGTTGAAGAACTTCCATGATGAAGTTATCAAAATCTTCAATAGGCAAGAGTACGGCGACGTAATGCTTCCGGAGGTTCCTCAATTACAAGCGGATGTAAACGGAATGCATTTTATGGTCCCAAGAACTGCAGCAGATTTAATGACTGCTGGTAAACGGTTAAAAAATTGTGTTGGCTCATACCGAGATAGAGTCATGAAAGGAACTACGGCAATAGTGCTAGTTACTGATGATGCTATGAAGCCAGTTGCATGCCTAGAATTGGCCAATAAGGGTAAGAAGAAAGGTCGCCAAATATTTGACTTAGTACAGGCTAAGCTCTTTGCTAATGAAATGCTTAAAAAGAATGCTCATATTAATTCGACGGTTATGCAATGGGCCAATCAATTAAAGATTGAACCGCATACCATCGATGTGGATGCCACTGTTGTATAGGAGATCACTATGAAACTCACAAAATTAGAATTACTAAATTTTAAAGGGCTAAAGTCCTTTACCATAAATCTTAATGGCGATGCCGTAATCCGTGGTGATAATGCTACTGGTAAAACAACTGTATTTGACTCTGTGTGCTGGTTACTATTTGGCAAAGATAGCCTAGATAGGGCTGACTTTGAAATCAAAACATTGGATGGAGGAGAACCCATTCATAAAGTCAATCATGAAGTAACAGGTACCTTTACTTTAGATGAAGGTGGCACAGTAGAACTCAAACGTGTGTATCGTGAAAAGTATTCATCCCCTCGTGGTGGTGAAATAACTATGACAGGCCACACGACAGATTATTTTGTTGATGGTGTTCCTAAAAAAGAAAAAGAATACAAAGAAATGGTTAGTTCACTTGTCGATGAAAGCATCTTCAAATTAATTACAAATCCATTGTATTTTAACGAAACGTACTCCTGGCAAAATCGTCGCAAGTTACTTTTGGAAATGTGCGGGGATATCTCAGACGAAGATGTTATCGCAAGCCATGATGAATTAAGACGATTGGCTGAACTGTTAGAGGGGAGAACCGTAGATGATCATCGTAAGGTGGTCGCAGCTAAGAAGACCGCCATAAATAAAGAGCTGGATATGATTCCAGTTCGCATTGATGAAGCTATGCGTAATAAACCTGAAATTTCATCTGATAAAGCAAAACTCATTCGTGATATTGAAACCTTATCCGCTGGTATAGATGAAGTTGAAAAGCAAAAGGCAATTATTCAAAACGGGTTTAGTTCTACTGAAAAGGAATCTAAAATCCGTGACATTAACCGTCAGATAGAGGCTCAAAGCCATAAAGTACTATCCGACTATCACAAACAAAAACAACATCTACGTGGTGAATATGAAGCCTCTTTAACCAAACTAAAAATGGTAGAAGTAGACAGAGATAGATGTGCTGATAGACGAGATGAGCTCAATAAAGAAATTGAACGTGAGTCTAAACGCATTGTAACCTTACAATCTGAATTTGATACGTTTAACGCACAACAATTCAATAAAGAATCTTGCCCTACTTGTGGCCAAGCACTACCCGCGGATAAGCAAGAGATTCTCGAGGCAGAGTTTAACGCCAATAAATCTAAGAAGCTTGAGGAGTGGAAAGGGCTTATTGAAAGTGCAGTAAAGCTTAAAGCAAACTATGAAGAGCAACAAGAAATTATGGTGTCAAAGATTGATAGTTTAACTACTGAGGCATCTCAATATAATGATGCTTACAATGTTAAATTTAAAGAATATGAGGCATACTCTGAGCCTAATCTTGAAGATGATCCAGTCTATGCTGATTTGAAGGCTCAATTATTCTTGCTCGAGATTGAAGAGGAACCAGGTGCAGACACCGAAGAGCTTGCAAGACTTGATAATGAACTTTCCTCTTTAAAATCTAAAAAAGCAAATCTCGAAACTGAATTGAATAAATTCAAATTGATTGATGACATTGAAAATCGTGTTATCGAATTAGAAAATCAACAGCAAAAACTTGTTGCCGAAAAGAATGAATTGGATGAAGCCTCTTATTTGATGGATGAATTCGTTAAGGCCAAGGTTAATATGCTTGAAGAAAGCATTAATGCAAGGTTTAAATTAGCACGATTCAAGATGTTTAATGTCATGTTAAATGGCAATGTTGAAGAATGTTGCGAAACTACTTACAAAGGCGTTCCGTATCGCAGCATGAATAACGCAGCACGTATTAATGTAGGCTTAGACATTATAAACGCATTGGCTAGCTATTTCAAAGTTAGTGCTCCGGTGTTTATAGATAATGCCGAAGCGGTGACTGAGTTTGTTTCTGTAAATAGTCAAACAATTAAATTGATTGTTGATGAATCAAAACCACAATTAACTGTCGAGGAGGTGTAGTTATATGAATGATTTACAGATTTTTAAAAATGATACATTTGGCCAAGTTCGTATTTTAGAAAAAGATAACGAATTATGGTTTGTTGCAAAGGACGTCGCTGATACTCTCGGGTACCAAAACGGTAGTCGAGATGTAAACCGACATACTGATGAAGAAGATAGAACAAAGACAATGGTGTTTGATGGCAATCAAAATAAAGAAACGATTTTGATTAATGAAAGCGGACTTTATTCCCTGGTGCTATCCAGTAAACTACCAACGGCGAAACAATTTAAACGATGGGTTACGTCGGAAGTGATTCCTCAAATTCGTAAGACTGGTGCTTATAGCATGAATATTCCGAAGTCATTGCCTGAAGCTCTAAGAGCCTACGCTAACGAGGTGGAATCGCACAATGCTACCAAAGCTATTGTCGCTCAACAAGAGCAGCAGATAGCCGAATTTAAACCGGTTAAGGATTACGTTGATAAAATCCTTTCAAGTAAATCCTGCTTAACAATTACGCAAATTGCCGCTGATTACGGTATGAGTGCTCAAGAGCTAAATAAGATTTTGCATGAAGCTGGTCTACAACGCAAAGTCGGTGATCAATGGATTTTGTACAAGCAGCATATGTCAAAAGGATTCACTAAATCTGAAACCTTTACATTCTGCAGAAGTGATGGCCGCTTAGATTCTAAAATCACAACTAAATGGACTCAAAAGGGCCGTTTAGAAATCCACAATATTTTATCTAATTTAGATATCCACGCTGTGTGCGAAAACGTGGCATAGGAGGTACATAATGGCAAATGAAGTAACTGTAAAGCAACATACAAATTTACCTGGTTTTCAATCTGCAGAAGGATTTGAACTGTTACAACGACAAGCAAAAATGTTTACACACTCTACACTGGTCCCTCAACAATTCCAAGGCGAACAAAATATGGGAAATGCTATTATCGCATTAGAAATGGCAACTCGAATGAATGCTAGCCCATTAATGGTGATGCAAAATCTATACATCGTATATGGCAATCCTGGCTGGTCATCTAAATTCTTAATTGCAACATTTAATCAATGCGGTCGATTTGAAGCTATTAAATATAGACCTACTGGCGAAAAAGGAACAGACTCTCAAGGTATTATTGCGTATACTCGCGAAAAGGGCTCGGATGAAATTATCGCAGGCCCTGAAGTAACAATCGCATTAGCCAAGCAAGAAGGCTGGTACGACAAAAAGGGCTCCAAATGGAAAACTATGCCAGATCAAATGTTACGTTATAGAGCCGCAGCATGGTTGATTAGAACTACAGCGCCTGAAATTTCAATGGGCTTACAGACTGCAGATGAAATCA
>OGYU01002853.1_pt1 | contig 10790 bp, 8 predicted proteins | sample 1576581 | NCBI WGS metagenome assembly OGYU01 (sample SAMEA3541547, study PRJEB24748) | human gut metagenome | biome: human gut; feature: human-associated habitat; material: faeces | place: China | collected 2012 | reverse complement strand
GGTGATATGCAACTCCTTTTCATGCAACACGCAGTTTCCAAAATGCAGAAAAAAGTAGGACGTGCAGCTATCATCACTAACGGATCTCCTCTTTTTTCCGGTAACACCACCAGCGGAGAAAGCCAAATCAGAAGATACCTGCTTGAGAATGATTTGGTGGAGGCAATTATCGGCTTACCCTCTCAGTTGTTCTATAATACAGACATTGCTATATATGCATTTATTCTGTCCAAGGGCAAACGAGATGAACGCAAGGGAAAAGTTCAATTTATTGATGCCACCGATGTGTGGACTCCTTTGAAACGTTCCCTCGGCAAAAAGCGTAGAGAAATTTCCAAAGAACAGATTACTCTTATCACAGAAATGTATGCTGACTTTGAAGTATGTAAGAGAACGATCTGGAACGAAAAACGCAAGCATGAGTGCGTGATTGAAAGCAAGATTTTTGACCGTGAAGAGTTCCTCTACAAGGAGTGGAATGTTTATCAGCCGCTTCAACGCAGAGGTGCTATTGATGTTGCTTCTATTGAAGCTCTTCGTGACAGTTCTTACTTCACAGCCAACACAAATATTTTCAACGAGGCCAAGTTTGAGGGGTTGGAGCAGACAAATCCTCGTAGCGATGCTGACGAGAAAGCATATCAGAAACAGATTAAGGGACGTGCCTTTACTCGGGCAGTTATAGAAGCATTGACTACACATATCTCCGATACTGTTTACATGGATTTCTCAAAGTTCGAGATTGCCTTAAAGAATGCACTCGCTGATGTTGATGGCCTGTCTCCTTCTCGTTTGAGCGGTATTGCAATGGAAATGTCTGTTATTGACAAAACTGCCGTTGTTCAAAAAGATAAGAACGGTCATGCAATTATTGACCCAAGCACAAAAGATGCTGAAATTATTCGTTTAAACCAGGATGTCAAAGAATATATGATGGCGGAGGTATTGCCTCATATTCCTGATGCCATCTATCGCTACGAATTTGACGAAAAGAAAGCTGAAAGTAACACGAACAAAGAAAAATTAGGAGCAGATTTCCCATTTACGAAATACTTTTATGAATATCGAGAACCCGAAAAAGCCGATGACCTCTTGGCTCATTTTATGGACTTAGAAGAATCCCTTTCCACAAAAATTGTGGATTTGAAGAAGGGAGATAAAAAATGTTGGAAATGAAGGAAAGCAAAATTGAAGGAATTGGTCTAATACCTAATGAATGGGATGCCTCCAAGCGAATAAAAGATGTTTTTGTTTCGTCAAAGGGACTTTCAATAACAAAAGAAGACCTTGTTGATGAAGGCATATCCGTCATTAGCTATGGACAGGTTCACTCCAAGGAGAACACTGGCACTACTATCAAGCCTTCCCTAATACGCTTTGTCGAGGAGAGGCATATCCGAGGCAATGCACATAGCCGTGTTAAAAAAGGTGATTTCATCTTTGCAGACACATCTGAAGATTTGGAAGGATGTGGTAATTGCTGCTATGTAGATTGCGAAGATACTATATATGCTGGCTATCACACAATTATTTTCAAATCATTGACAAAGGATAACCGATTTCTGGCATACCTTTTCAAAACAGATGCATGGCGTTTGCAAATAAGAAAAAATGTGTATGCCGTCAAAGTATATACAGTTTCACAAAAAATATTGAAAGAATGCAAGATAGTTTTACCACCAGAATGGGAGCAAGTGTCTATCGCAAATTATCTCGATGAACAGTGTTGTAAAATAGACAGCATCCTCACTGACCTCGAATCACAAATCGAAACGTTAAAGGCATATAAAAAGGCACTTATCACAGAAACCATAACAAAGGGGTTAGATAAAACAAAACCAACCAAAGACAGTGGCATTATATCCATTGGAAAGATACCACAACACTGGGATGCAAAACGACTTAAATACGCTCTCGCTTCTTCGTTACAGTATGGAGCCAATGAAACCGGAGATGATTATGATAAAGATAATCCACGATATATCCGTATCACGGACATTACCGAGGACAACGAACTGAAAGATGAAGGTAAACAATCACTTCAGATAAAACTTGCCAAACCCTATATGTTAAAGGATGGAGATGTCTTATTTGCAAGAAGTGGTGCGACTGTAGGTAAGACATTTTACTATTCTTCCGCCTATGGTCCTTCTGCTTTTGCTGGATACCTCATTAAGGCAGATACCAATCGTGCAATACTAAATCCGAGGTTTTTGTTCTACACAACATTAGGGATTGGTTATGAAAATTGGAAAAATACCGTTTTTACACAAGCTACTATTCAAAATATAGGTGCAGACAAGTATGCTGGGCTTCCTGTTACACTTCCACCTATTGATGAACAACAAGAAATCATTGATTATTTAGACATTACTTGTAAGGAACTTGATGAGATAATGAAAGTAAAAAACGCTCAATTAGAAACAATGCGCGAGCATAAATCTGCAATGATTTTTGAGTATGTCACAGGTAAGAAACGAGTAAAGGAGGTTCAGTAATATGCCTATCAGAGCAGACCAACTTCGAGAAAAAGAAGATTACCAAAAGCTGATTATGGAGCGTTTAAGGGACGATAATGGATTCCGTATCCGTCCCAATACAGCATACATACCGGGACTGGCTATGGACACTGATATTCTCCTTGAGTTTTTGGAAGATACACAGCATGATACGATGGAACATCTCCGCCGTATGTATAAAGACCGCACCGAAGAAACGGTCATCAACTACATCAATGCTGAAATCAACAAGGAGAGCCGAGGCTTGATTGATGTTATCAAGCATGGTGTCGAATTCGATAACGGAGCGACTTTAAAGTTAATGTATCGCAAGCCAGACAGCACTATCAATACGCAGGCTGTTGCCAACTATAAAAAAAACATTTTTACCGTTATGGAGGAAGTGTATCACAAGGCCGATGAACGAGTTGACCTTGTGCTGTTCCTTAATGGCTTGGCCATCTTTGCCATTGAGTTAAAATGCAATACTTCCGGTCAGACATACAAGGATGCCATCAAGCAATACAAAGAACAACGAGATTTCTCTACTCGTCTCTTTAAGACAAAGGTTGGTGTTTTCGCTGCCTTTGCAATGGATTTGAATGAAGCATACTTTACTACGGAACTCCGTGGTCATGATACTTTTTTCAATCCGTTTAATATTGGCGAGAATTTCGGCAAAGGCAACCCTCACAATGATGATGGACTAAATGTGTCCTATATGTGGGAGAACATCTGGACTAAGGACAAAATTCTGTTTTTGATTGCGAGTTTCATTTACATCAAGAAAAAAGAAACTCGCAATGCCGATACGGGAAAAGTAAAGAAATCCAAAGTGCTTATATTCCCTCGTTTCCATCAGCTTCGTGCTGTGGAACGTGTTATGAACGATGTTATTATCAACCACACATCCTGCAACTACCTGATTGAGCATTCTGCCGGAAGCGGAAAAACAGAAACCATCTCATGGTTGGCTCATATTTTGGCTACAGTGCATGACGAGAATAATGACAATGTCTTTGATACTGTTCTGATTATTACTGACCGTATCATTGTTGACCGTCAGCTTCAAGAGGCTATCCTTGGCATCGAGCATAAAAGCGGACAGGTAAAGGTTATGGATGATAAATGCGATTCCGAAGATCTGGCAATTGCGCTTGGCGGCAACACCAAAATCGTTGTTACCACAATTCATAAGTTTTACTATATCCTCAACAATAATCTTCTCGGTGACCTCAAAAACAAGAAGTTTGCCGTTTTGATTGATGAGGCACACTCTTCTACCGAAGGCGTGTATATGCAGTCGGTTACCAATGTTCTGACAAACGAAGAGAATGACGAGGAAGAAAAGACCGAAGAAGATAAGATGTTTGAAGAAATCCAAAAAAGTGGTAAGCAAAAGAATGTCGCTATGATTGCTTTCACTGCTACTCCAAAGCCAGATACTCTTCAGCTTTTTGGTACGCTTAATGCAGAGGGAAGAAAAGAATCCTTTGACCTATACTCCATGAAACAGGCCATTGAAGAAGGATACATACTGAATGTGCTGGATAACTATGTTACATGGAAGACCTATTGCCATATCAACAAGGCTATCGAAGATGACCCTGAGCTTCAATCCATTGCTGCAAAACGCAAAATGGCTCGATTCATCGACCTCCATGACACTAATATCGCACAGAAGGTTGAAATCATCATCGAGCATTTCAGAGCCAATGTCGCAGGCTGCCTTGGTGGTAAAGCAAAAGCTATGGTTATTACATCTTCCCGTCCGGCAGCCGTAAAATACAGACAGGAATTTGAAAGCTATATCTTGGCAAAGGGTTATACCGGAATCAAGGCACTCGTAGCCTTCTCTGGCAAAGTAAAACTTGATGGTACTGAATACAGCGAATACGGTATGAACAGATTTAAAGAAGAAGAACTTCGCTATGAATTTGACCGCAGTTGCTACCAGGTGCTGATTGTTGCCGATAAATATCAGACAGGATTTGATCAGCCTAAATTAGTGGCAATGTATGTGGATAAGCGTTTGCGTAATGTCCAAGCCTTACAGACTCTTTCTCGTTTGAACAGAATATGCCCGCCGTATGATAAGACCACCTTTGTACTGGACTTCAAGAACAGCTATGATGACATCAAGGCTGCATTTGAACCGTACTATAAAGACACCGTTTTATTCGAGACTATTTCGCCATCTGATATTCGCGACCTCGACCGTGAAATTTATGCCTATGACTTTTTGGATGCAGACGATATTGACGAATTTAACACCTATCTTTACAAAGAAAACCGTACATCTAAGGACAAACAGCGTATGTGGTCATTGCTTGACAGTGCCCTCAAGCTGATAACAAAGCGTCCTGAACTGGAACAGATGGAAATAAAGATTACTATCCGCCGTTTCCTGAAAGAGTATTGTTTCCTTATCCAGGCTACTGCATACGAAAACTTGGAGTTCCATAAACGCTATAACTTCCTCTCCTATCTGATTAAAGAACTTAATCCAGGAGGTGGTGGAAACAACTTTGACATCGCGGATAAAATCACAGTAAGTGACTTCAGACAAAAACAGATGGAAAAGCACCAAGGCGAGGAAATCGAGGCTAAACCGGAAGTAAAGATTAAAAAGCCGAAGCCTGCAAGCCTTGAGGAAGAGCAGAAAAAACTTCTGTCTCAAATTATTGATGAAGTCAACGCATTGTATGACAAGGATTATGAACCAGACTTCACCACAAAAGCAGCAATGCAGATTCGAGATTTGCTTTTGAAAAATCCGCTAAGATGAAACTGTCGCAATTTAAATTTAAACTGCCGGAGGATAAAATAGCTTTGCATCCGGCTAAGTATAGAGATGAGTCGCGCCTGATGGTTGTTCACAAATCAACAGGTAAGATTGAACACAAGGTATTCAAGGATATCCTGGACTATTTTGATGATAAAGATGTGTTTATCTTTAATGATACGAAAGTTTTCCCTGCGCGTTTGTATGGAAATAAGGAAAAGACCGGTGCCCGTATCGAGGTATTTTTGTTGCGCGAGCTGAATGAGGAACTTCGCTTGTGGGATGTGCTGGTAGATCCTGCCCGTAAGATCCGTATCGGTAACAAGCTTTATTTTGGTGACGATGATTCCATGGTGGCCGAAGTGATTGACAACACCACTTCCCGCGGACGTACCCTGCGTTTCCTGTATGACGGCTCTCACGACGAGTTCAAGAAAGCATTGTATGCGTTGGGAGAGGCTCCGCTGCCCAGTTTCATCCGTCGTCCGGTAGAAGAGGAAGATACCGAACGTTTCCAGACTATCTTTGCCAAGAACGAAGGGGCTGTGACAGCTCCCACTGCCGGACTTCATTTCAGCCGCGAGTTGATGAAGCGTATGGAAATCAAAGGTATAGACTTTGCTTTTGTGACGATGCATGCCGGACTGGGTAATTTCCGCGAGATTGATGTGGAGGACCTTACCAAGCATAAGATGGATTCGGAGCAGATGTATGTCAATGCGGATGCGTGCCGTATTGTGAATAATGCCAAGGATGAAGGAAAGAATATTTGTGCGGTAGGAACGACAGTGATGCGCACGATAGAGACTGCGGTAGGTACGGATGGTCATCTGAAAGAATTTGACGGATGGACCAATAAGTTCATTTTCCCTCCTTATGATTTCTCGGTAGCCAACAGCATGGTTACTAACTTCCACCTGCCTCTCTCCACTTTGCTGATGCTGGTAGCTGCCTACGGTGGTTATGATCTGGTGATGGAGGCTTATCACACAGCGTTGAAGGAAGATTACCGTTTCGGTACTTATGGCGACGCTATGTTGATTTTGGATAAGTAATACCGGTTGGAGCAGCGTATGAGGGTTTATTTGGGACTTGGAACCAATCTGGGTGATAAAGAATCAAATCTGCATGTTGCTGTCCGGAAGATAAATGAGCGGATAGGGGAGGTTACTGCCCTTTCCGCTTTTTATGTTACCGCCCCTTGGGGGTTTTCTTCTGAAAATTCTTTTCTGAATGCTGCCTGTTGCGTGGAGAGTGTGCTTCCTCCCTTGGATATATTGCGGGAAACACAGGAGATAGAGCGTGAATTAGGCCGGATGAAGAAGTCGGCGGGAGGTAATTATAGTGACCGCCTGATTGATATAGATATTTTGTTGTACGGCGATTTAATACTGCATACGCCGGAATTGGAAATCCCTCATCCCCTGATGACTGAACGGAGGTTTGTCATGGACCCGCTGGCGGAGATTGCATCGGATGTAGTGCATCCGGTATTGGGAAAAAGGCTGGGGGAGCTTTAAACCTGTAAGAGTATATTAATTAAAAGAGGACGGAAAATTCTTCAAATCCGTCATTGTGGTGTAGATAGCTGATTGATAGTGTATTGTTATGAAGGATTCGTAATAGAATCCTTCATAAATGTTTCAGATGAATCAATGTTTATAATGTTATTATATTTTGTCATGGATATAATATCTATGCTCATATTTGTTTTGTCTTCCAGATTCTTATTATATTGATTTATCCAATTCTGATATAGAGAATCTCCTGGATATGTATATAAAGAGTCTATTTTAACAATATCTTTATATTTTATAAGACTGACATTAGGGGTAATATGGGCTAATTCTGTTGCTTCATTGCATGAGCAGATTAGCGTTACGCCTAGAAGTATGTGTAAAATAGAACGGATGTTTTTCATAATGATGATTATTTATTGTACATTGAAATAGTTAACAAATACAGAATTATTTTTTATGTTAGAGGCGGAAAATGATATAGGTCCTCCGAAATCATCGGGTGTAACTGTTGAAGATAAATAAGTAAGTATGCTTGTAAAAGGATTGTCTGGGTTGATATCTTTTATTCCTTTGTTTCCAATAGTCATCAATCTGATATTAGAATTGGCTAATATTGCTAGTTCTTTTTGACTAACTTCCTTAGACTTCAGTAAATTGTCAATAGCTTCTTGTAATTTGTCATAATCAATATTACTTTCAATAACTAGTATAACTTTTCTGCCAAATTGTATTGAGTTTATAAATGCAAGCTTGTCTAATTGTTGCAAAACTTGTGGATCAGTGCTTAGTGATTCCGGCATATCCATTATAATGCTGAAAAAACTTTGATTTATATCTATCAGTATAATATTCTTTTGAGGCTTATAATCGGGTGTGATGCCTAATAGTTGCTGAAGGTTAATATTTTGTCCCCAATTGACAGCTAATTCTTGGTATGATTTTATCTTTTTAATTACGAATGAAAAAGAATAGTTACTTTTCAAGACATCGTTTGTTTTTAACGCTTCATGAATAGCTTTCATCATGTTATTATAGGAAGGAGTGATTGTTTGTGACTTTATAGGAATGGTGTACCCCATGTTTATAGGATTCATTGATATTTTCAGGAACTTATATGTGTCTTGATTGATGCTGTTGGCTTCCAATATTGCTCCTATGAATATTTCATTGGGACATTTTGCCACAAACTTATCTGCACTATATTGCTCTTCTTGGCTATAAGCAAGTTTAGCAATCATCAAAAATGCGATGGTGTATATTATTTTAGTTTTCATTTCTTTGTATTTAGGTTTTATACTCATATTTATTCAAAGGTATATTTTCTTTTCAGCCATATAATGGAAAGGAAATCTTGATTCATTAGTTCTGAATAAGAGATTAGATTATACTCTTGTCCTATTGCCATAAATGTACGTTGGTCATTATTGTTTTTTATTATATAGAATCCTATATTGAGTATTACTCTTCCATTTTCGTCTTTTTCTCCACAGTATTCCCATTTATCTATTGGCTTCTGGTATATGAATAATTTTTTATCTTGCCATTTTAGTTTATACTTTTCTACTATATTATTAGTTTTTACAATGGAAAGGGAGTCCCTATCGAATTGTAATTCATGGGGGCAAGACCATTGGATTCGTTCTCCGAAATATGCAGTTTCTGTTTCTGTTAGGTCTTGAATATCGTTTTTATTGAGTATTTCTTTAAATTCTACTTTTTCAGAAAACTTTAGTTTTAATATGTAAGGAGTGTCTTCCGGTGTGGGAAGAATAGGAGAGGGATCGTCCTTGTCTGCGCAAGAACTAAACATAAGTGTTCCTATTGAAAGGAGAAAGGACATGCTTACAATAAGTAGAGTGCTTTTTTTCTTTTTCATAATATTGGACTTTAGTTTTCGTATATAAATTCTCCTGCCAATATTCCCTTTTCATCGGTGATTGTCAGTTCATATATTCCTGCCGGAATATTCTCTAAAGAAGTTGATAAAGAAGAATTGGAGTGGGGTATATAGAGGTTTCTATATACTACATATCCTTCTTTTGATTTAATCTCGATGGTTACCGCTTCCCAGTCCTGTGCGAATTCGATGGTTAATTCTTTATTGCAGTCGTCAAAGAAAGCCTTTACCGGAATGAATGACTCTACTGGAATTCTATGGTTGCCATGTTTTATAAATTCTATATTTCGTTTTTTAGCGCATAGTAATAGAGGAATAATTAAGGCTATCAAAGCCAAGCTTATTTTTAATTTGTTCATAATCGTTTTACGTTTTAGTTTTGTACAAACTTAGGTATTATAGGATTATGAATGACAAAAAGAGGGAGTTATAGTATATACAAGATTTGTTGATTATCAGTGAGTTGCAGAAATTGTTATATACAGTGATGTATATGTAGTGTTTTATAATTCACTGATAATAAGACCTGTATGAGAACTATTTATTTTAAGAGGTTTTTGATGATGTAATCTCGTAAAAACGTTTCTTTATTGTGCTTTAGTTGGACCTCTTGATAAATTCTCGTTCGTTTCATTCGTACAGAAGCCGGATTGATGCCGAGCAATTTGGCTTCATCATTTGCGTCAAATCCAAAGATATGGAGATAGCAATATTGATATTCTGATTCTGTCAGGTTGGGAAATGCCTCTTTTAGTAGGGAGTAGAATTGGGGATATATCTTGTCTACTTCCGTCATTATGGAATGCCATGTTTTGTCAGTAGGGAGTTGGGAGTCCTCAAGCCTATTTTTTTTAGTCAAAGAAATAAGCTTCTTGCCAACTGTGGATGTTTCCAGACTTTGCTTTTGCAGCCGGTCGTATTTATAGGATATTACTTCTATTTCCTGTTGTAGTTTGTGGGCATTATTCTCTTTGTCTGCCAATGCTTTTTGCAAAACCTGCTTTTTTTCTTCTAGTTCTGCAGATAAGTGAAGGAGCTCTATTTTCATCTTATCTAGGATTGTTTGCTGGTAATAGATTTTGGCTTTGCTTCTCTGCCGGTAAATGATATATCCTGCAACTGATAGTAAGAATAAGGAGATGGCAATAATGATGATGATTGTATTCCTTTGCTGTGTAATCTTTAATAGTTCGTTCTCTTTCCGTATCTTGGCGTTGTTATACTTTTTTTCTATTTCCAATACTTTTGTTTCATTTTGAACTAATGTCAGTGAATCTAGAATGGCGGAACAGATTTCTTTGTAATGGAGTGCTTCCTTGTATTTTCCTTCTGCCTTATAAAGCAGGTAGTAGGCTTGGTTGAAACTATAAGCGATGTCATTGTGTACTGTTATAGCTTTAATCAATTCGTATGCTTTTCCCAATTTGTTATTCTTTATATATACTTTTAATAGGCCGATGGAATCTTTATAGCTCTCTTCACTTCTTGTGGAAATGGCTTTTAGATAAGCCGTTTCCGCTTCATTATATTTCCCTTGCATTTCATAGATAAGAGCAAAAGCATTGGCAATAGCAGCGGTCAGATTTTTATTATGTAATAGTTGGGAAATGGAGTCGGCTTTTTGCAGCAAAGGTATAGTGCAAGCAAAAGAGTCAAGTATTGCCCACTCACCTGCTAAATCTTTTAAAGAGTATGCATAGCTTTTGTAGTTCTCTGCTTTTTTGAAGAACTCACAAGCTTCTTCCCTTTTCTTTAAGCATTCACTGGTTATATCTCTAAAACCATACAAATCTGCCATATAGGCACAAATATACCCTGCCACATTATAGGCCTGATGTTCTTTGGCCAGTTGCAGCGCATCGGCATATATTTGCATTGCTTTATCATACTCCCCATCTTCTACATAAGCACGGCCCAGATACAAGTCTATTTGCGCCTGTTCTTCTGCCGTGCCGTGTTCGGTGAACCATTGTTGTGCCCGTTGCCATTGGTAGATAGGGAGTAATCCGGTGGCTGCTTCGTCCGTTACTTTACCGCATAGCATACACCAGTGGGCAAAGTCCTTATCAGTCAGTTCATCGGGGGCTTGT